>Ga0123341_1003432_pt1 | contig 13590 bp, 10 predicted proteins | sample Turbeapinknodule_FD_89959 | JGI IMG/M metagenome (GOLD analysis project Ga0123341, IMG submission 89959) | Root nodule microbial communities of legume samples collected from Mexico - Turtle bean Mexico pink nodule | ecosystem: Host-associated > Plants > Roots > Nodule | place: Mexico: Nepantla... | reverse complement strand
GTCACTGCCGCCAACAGCGAGGTTCTCGCCGGCATTCACAAAGCCTGGGGCCGCACATGAGCAGACGTGATCGCCTGAAAGGTCTTTTCGACGATACGGCGCAGGAGTTGGCCGCGGCCAACTACGAGGAGACGTCTTCGCGTGGATCGGCCGGCCCGGTCCGGACGATGGCGCTGACCCTCGGGCGCATGGAGGAAGAGAGCAGGGCGATGCAGGAGGCCTTGCTCTCCGGTGAACGCATCGTCGAACTCGATCCGGATCTGATCGATTCCTCCTTCGTCCGCGACCGCCTTGCCGACCAGCCGATCGATATCGAGGACGAACTGGTGCAGTCGATTGCCGAAAATGGCCAGGAAGTGCCGATCCTCGTGCGCCGTCATCCTGCGGATGAAGACCGCTATCAGATCGCCTACGGCCATCGCCGCCTGCAGGCCGTCAAGCTGCTCGGCCGCAAGGTGCAGGCGATCGTCCGCAAGCTCGACGATACCGACGTCGTCATCGCGCAGGGCATTGAAAATTCGGCGCGCCGCAATCTTTCCTATATTGAGCGGGCCGTCTTTGCCCTCAATCTCGAACTCAAGGGCTTCGAACGTCCCGTGATCATGAAGGCGCTGTCGACTGACAAGACGGAGCTGTCGAAGCTGCTTTCCGTCGCCAGGGCTATCCCGGCCGAGATCGTCAGGTCGGTCGGGGCTGCGCCCGGCATCGGGCGACGCAAGTGGATGGCGCTTGCCCAGGACTGGAACGGGATGACGGCGGCGCGGCTTGCCAAGCTCGTCGGCTCCGAAGGTTTCATGGCTGAGGAGAGCGACCGCCGCTTCGAGCTTTTGGTTGCCGAGCTCGCCAGGAAAGAGGCCAAGCCCGAACCCACGGAATATGACTGGAAGCCGAAGAGCGGCGGCAAGATTGCCGGCCGAATCAAGAGCGCCGGTAATTCCTTCACGATCGCGTTGAAAACCGGCGATGCGCCGGATTTCGGCGCTTACATTTCACGTCGTCTCGATGAGCTTTACGAAGCCTATCGGGCCGGCAAGTTGCAAGCAGGAGAGTAGGCCGCAAAAGAAAAAAGCCTCCGAACGTTGCCGCCGCGGAAGCCTTTCTCATATCTGGACAATCTGAGAATCGCACTTCCTCGAATCACTGTCAAGCGTCTTCGGCATCCTTTCGGGTGGTAGGTTTCTTTTGCCTTGAAAAAGGTGAGGGACATGGAGCCTCAATATGTGTCGACGCCCTTTGGGCGGCGATCGATGACGCTTGGCATGCTGGCAAGCCAAGAAAATGCCAGCAAGGTCGATCCGGACGCATCGGTCGACAAGTGGAAGATCTTTCGTTCGCTCTGCGAAGCAAAGGAGCTGGTCGGCGTATCCGATCGTGCGCTCGCGGTTCTCAACGCGCTGTTGACCTTCTACCCGAAGAACGAGATTGCCGAGGCCAACGGCTTCGTCGTCTTCCCCTCGAACGAGCAATTGTCACTGCGCACGCACGGCATGGCCGGCACGACGCTACGGCGGAACCTAGCGATGCTGGTGGAGGCTGGCCTGATCATCCGCAGGGATAGCCCGAACGGCAAACGTTTTGCCCGCCGTAACGGCGAGGGCGGGCTTGGAGAGGCCTTCGGCTTTAGCCTGGCGCCCCTGGTTGTCCGTGCCCGCGAGATCGAGGCGCAGGCGGCTGAGGTGCTCGCCGGCAAGCTGGAATGGAAGCGCCTGCGGGAGCGATTGACGCTGTGCCGGCGCGACATCGCCAAGCTCATCGAAATCGCACTGGAAGAGGAAATTGCCGGCGAATGGATCGAGATGCAGAAGCATTTCAATCTGCTTTCGGCAAGCCTGCCGCGCCGCCCGTCGACCGCCGAGATGGAAAATCTGCTGGCCGATCTCGAAGCTTTCCGCGAATTGATCGTCAAGACGCTGGAACTGAAGACGAAAACAGAAAAAACAGACGCCAATGACATCCAAAACGGTCGGCACATACATAATTCAAACCCATACCCTTCATCTGAACTTGAACCAAGCTTCGAAACGAAGCAGGGCGCAAAGCCGGAGGACGAACCACGGCCGTGGCGGGAGCCGCCGAAATCCTTCCCGCTTGCCATGGTGCTGCAGGCGTGCCCGGAGGTCGTGGCTTACGGACCGGGCGGCAGGATTGACAACTGGCGGGATTTGATGGCCGCGGCCGTCATCGTCCGTTCGACGCTGGGCGTCAGCCCGAGCGCCTATCAGGTGGCCTGCGAGGTCATGGGGCCGGAAAACGCCGCCACGGTGATCGCCTGCATTCTGGAAAGGGGCGGACATATCAACTCGGCCGGCGGCTACCTGCGCGATCTGACACGGCGGGCGGAGCGTGGCGAGTTCTCGCTCGGCCCGATGCTGATGGCGTTGATGCGGGCCAATGGTCCGATAGCGAAAACCGGGTGAACGGACGAGAAGAAGCTTCGCGCCAGTTGCGGCGGCTAGAACGAGGTGCAGCCGGGCAAGCGGCCAGCTTGCCTGCTTCCTTCCCCAGCACTTTGTTGAAATATGCCGTTAACCATGTCATAGATGACGGAAGAAAACATGCGTTTTGCTTCCATTTGTGAGAAACCGTAAAGCTTAACAATGCGCTACGATATTGACGGTGTCATGCTTCAGGCCCTGCTTCCCTCGCTTGCCGCGGCGGAGGATGCGGCGGCGCGGCTGGACGAGCGAGTGTTGCGCTCGCCGGTCGGTGAGGGATTTGCCGAACGCAGTCATTTCTTCGATGCCGCCGGCGCGCTGTGGGTGGCCGGCGAACTGGTGCATGTCGAGGATCTGGTCTTGCACGATGCGCACATGGATAGCCGCGCCCCCAGCCACGAGCTAACGATCGCCCATTCCGTGCTGCGGGCCCGCCGGCGCATCTGGACCGGCGAACCCTCCTGGGCGCTTGGAGCGCCGGGGCTCGCTACGCTGACAGCAACACTCGGGGAAGGGGAGGGGGATGCGGGGGAGCCGAAGCGTCCTGAGGCTCCGGTCGAGACCGACGAGGAGGGCGAGGATGAGGACGGGCCGCTCGCCGCCGAAATGGCCGAGATCGACGCCATTCTCGCGCGCTCGCAGAAGCTCATCGATATCCACACGGGAAAGGCGCCGGCAAGCGAACAGGTCGCAGTCCCGGCGGCACGGCGAAACGAAGATCCTCTCGGTCTGCTCGGGGATGACGAATGGGACGAGGAGCAGCGGCTGGCGGAGTGGCGCAGTGTGCTGCCGCTAGCCGACAGCCTGCCGCCAGTTCTCGGCGCCGTCATCCTTTTCGAAGCCTGGGAAAGGATCGAGCCGCTGCGGCGCCAGCACTGGCTCGGCGGTCTTCTGGTCGCCGGCCATCTGCGTGCCCGCGGCAAGGTCGTCTCGCATCTCTTTTCTTTCTACGGAGGGCTGAAGTTGGTGCGCCACGAGCGTCGCCGGGCTCGCGACCGGGCGACGCGGCTGCAAGCCTTCCTGGAAGCAATGCATCTGGGGGCTACGGCCGGATTGAAGGAACTCGACCGGTTGACGCTGGCGCGCACGCAGATGGAGCTGCGCTTTCGCGGCCGCCGTTCGAACAGCAGCCTGCCCAAACTCGCCGATTTCATTCTGTCGCGGCCGATGGTCTCGGCGGCGATGATCGCCCGCCATCTGCGCATCACGCCGCGGGGCGCGCTGAACCTCGTCAACGAGATCGGCATTCGTGAAATCACCGGCCGCGGCCGTTATCGCGCCTGGGGCATCATCTGAAATAAAAACGGCCGGGCGTCGACCCGGCCGTCTGGTTGGCTCTTGTTTTATACGAGCCTAAGAGTGAACACCCGATCTGCCGTCCTGTCACAGATTGCAGACCGGGCGCTCTTGCGCTTCCTTTGCCCCCGGAAGCGCGGTCCTATTCCCGCTCGCCCGTGAAGTTGAGCAGAAGCTGGAAGATGTTGACGAAATTCAGGTAGAGCGAGAGTGCGCCGAAGACGGCGAGCTTCTGGTTCGATTCCTGATCGTAGTTTTCCGAATATTGTTCCTTGATGTTCTGCGTGTCGTAGGCGGTAAGGCCGACGAAGACGACGATACCGATCACCGAGATGGCGAACTGCAGCGCCGACGAACCCAGGAAGATGTTGACGATGCTGGCGATGATGACGCCGATGAGACCCATCATCAGGAACGAGCCCATGCGCGAGAGGTCACGTTTCGTCACATAGCCGTAAAGGCTGGTGGCGCCGAACATCGTCGCGGTAATGAAGAAGGTCCGCGCTATGCTCATCCCGGTGAAGACCAGGAAGACGGAGGCGAGCGACAGGCCCATCACGGCGCAGAAGGCCCAGAAGGTGATCTGCGCGGTGCTGGCCGACATCGTCTGGATACGGAACGAGAAGAAGAAGACGAAGGCGAGCGGCGCCAGCATCACCACCCACTTCAGCGGCGAGCCGAAGATCGGGACGTAGAGGGCTGGCGTCGAGCCGACGACGAAGGCGACGAGGCCGGTGATGACTAGGCCGAGAGCCATATAATTGTAGACGCGCAGCATGTGCTGGCGCAGGCCTTCGTCGAAGACGGCCTGGGAGCCGGCGACGGCGCCATAGCGGGAATTGATCGGGTTCATGCTGATCTCCTCGGTTTGAACTAATAGAGCGAGCGGGCGAGCCGTTCGGCCGCCTGATCGAGATTGAGACCGCTATCGGCGGCGATGAGCGCATAGGCAACCTCGCCGATCTGCCAATAGGCGGCTTCTGCTTTCTCAAGTGTGAGATGGCTGACCGGCTTCACCTCGAAGGCGCCCGGGCGGACGGCGAAGAGCGACAGCCGCTTACCATCCGACTGCACGATCGCCATCTCGACGCTGGGACCGAATTCGGACGGGAAGATCTGCACGTCGGCAACCTTCCAATCCCCAGGCAGTTCCGGCATCACGATCGCGGTGGCGGCGCGAATATCGTCGGCGCCTAAAATGCTTGGCCGTTGCGCAGGCATCGACTGGCGCAGCGCCGCGGTCTGATAGGCGCGGACGGCATCCTCGACATAGGCGGGGGCCGGCACGGAAGCCGACACTTCGGTCGCCGAGAAAGCGCCGAAGGAATTGTGCGCCACCCAGCCGGCGGTCACCAGAATACCGACAGCGGCAATGCGCTGCATGGAATGGAAAATCCGGCCATAGGAAAGGCCCCGTTCCAGCCGGCGGGCAGCATCGCGGGTCTCGGGGCGGCCGAAGGCGCTTTCGCCGGCAAGCGCCAGGCGCAGCTCGCCTTTGACGCTCAGGTCGGCCATGACCTTTGCGGCAATCGCCGGGTGGTCGGAAAGATAGGATTCCACCTGGATGCGGCGGGCGACATCGAGCTCGCCATCGACATAGGCGTCGAGATCGGCATCGAGGATCGGATCAATTGCTTTCATTGCCGTCTCCTCCGATTAATCTCAGATGCGACTTGCGCGGCCTCTTCTCCTCGAATTCGCGCAGTTGCGCGCGGGCACGCGAGATGCGCGACATCAGCGTCCCGATAGGAATGCCGAGCGAATTGGCGGCTTCCTGGTAGGAAAGGTCTTCGATCGCAACGAGATGCAGCGCTTCGCGCTGTTCCTCCGGCAGGTTGAAAAAGGCGTCGCGCACCTGTTGCAGCCGTACCGCATGCTCCTGGCCGGCCGGCAGCGACTGTTCGGCCTCGACAGCCGCCTCGTCATGGCGGCGCGTCAGCGACCGGTTCTGGCGCAGACGGTCGATATGAGCATTGTGCAGGATGGAGAGCAGCCAAGTGCGCAGATTGCCGCCGCTGCGGAAGCTTTTTTTCTTCTCGAGGGCGCGCACAAGCGCATCGTGCACCAGATCCTCCACCTCGTCCGAATTACGCACCAGCGAGCGAGCGTAGCGCCTAAGCGCTGCAAGCTGGCCGATGACGTCGAAGGGGCGGTCTTTGCGTTCCATGATTGAGTATACGCAAGCGCGGTGGATTTTATTCCAACCGACGCAAAAATATGTACGAGCCGAAGATCGCTGCCTGAAAAATGATCAAAATATCCTTCTCCAGCGGACGTGCACCTTAAATCGGCGATTGTTTATGACAATTACATGACAGATCATGACGCCGCTGATTTGTAGGGGAAAATCAAGAATGAAGGAAAAGAAGCGGGTCTACGAAGCTCTCGTAGACGGCGCCATGGAAGGGCTGACGGATCAGGCGCTCTATGATTTCGTCAAGGCGCGTTGTCCAAACGCCACCAGCAAGAAGATCGTCCGGGCCTCGCTTCTCGCGCTCACCGATCCTCATCTCAGGGACCGCAATATTCTCGACGTAATCTACGCGCTGGCGATCAAGCATCGGCTGGATGACGGCGTGCTGGATGATGGCGAGGACGAGGAGCTCGACGAGCGGGCTTGCGCCTCTCTGGCGGCCAACCAGAACATGCCGCAGCTTACCTGAAGCGCGCCGTCTGCGTCTTCCGAAATGCTCAGGCACTGTGCGAAAGCTCTTCGAGGATCGGACAGTCCGGCCTGTCATTGCCGTGACAGGCATGCACGAGATGTTCGAGTGTGCGCCGCAGTTCGGAGAGCTCGCGGATCTTGCGGTCGATCTCGGAAAGCTTGCTCTCGGCGATATCCTTGACGTCGGCGCTCGCCCGGCTTTTGTCCTCGTAGAGCGCCAGCAATTGCCGGCATTCCTCGACGGAAAAGCCAAGGCCACGCGAGCGCTGCAGGAAGCGCAGCTTATGAACGTCGGTCGCGGCATAATCGCGGTAGCCGTTTCCGCCTCTTTCGGGGCGGATGAGGCCGATATCCTCGTAATAGCGGATGGTCTTGGAAGGCAGGCCGGAACGTTCCGATGCTTCGCCGATATTCATCGCCGTCTCCTACAGTTTTGCAAAACGCAGTCTCAGCGCATTCGATATCACCGAGACCGACGAGAGGCTCATCGCCGCCGCCGCGATCATCGGCGACAGCAACAGCCCGAAGACGGGATAGAGCACGCCGGCTGCGACCGGAACTCCGAGCGCATTATAGCCGAAGGCGAAGCCGAGATTCTGACGAATGTTGCGCATCGTTGCCTCTGCCAGCCGCCGCGCCCTGACGATGCCGGTGAGATCGCCCTTCACCAGGGTGATGCCGGCGCTTTCCATCGCAACGTCGGCGCCGGTGCCCATGGCGATGCCGACATCGGCGGCGGCGAGCGCCGGCGCGTCGTTGACGCCGTCTCCAGCCATGGCGATGACGGCACCCTTGGCACGCAATTCGTCGATCAGCGCGCTTTTGCCCTCCGGCAGCATGTCGGCGCGGACCTCATCGATGCCGAGGCTCTTTGCCACCACATCCGCCGTGCGCTTGTTGTCACCCGTCGCCATGATGATCTTCAGGCCGCTGTCGTGCAGCGCCTTGATCGCGGCTGATGTCGTTGGCTTGATCCGGTCGGCAACGGCGACGAGGCCGGCAAGCGCGCCGTCGACCACCACGAACATCACCGTCTTGCCGTCGCCGCGCAGGGCTTCGGTCTTTTCGGTCAGCGCTGCCGTATCGACGCCGAGATCCCCGAGCATTGCCGCATTCCCAAGCGCCACCGCCGTGCCGCCCGCAAGACCTTGAACGCCCTTGCCTGTCTTTGCGTCGAAACCGGTGACCTCGACGAAGGTAACGCCGCGCTCCTCGGCGCCTGAGACGATCGCTTCGGCGAGCGGATGTTCGGAACCGCGCTCCAGACTTGCCGCCAGCGACAGCAACCGGTCTTCAGCGACCCCGCTGACTGCGACGATGTCGGTAAGCTTCGGCTTGCCCTCGGTCAGCGTGCCCGTCTTGTCGACGATCAGCGTATCGACCTTGGAGAAACGCTCAAGCGCTTCGGCGTCCTTGATCAGCACGCCTTCGTGAGCGCCGCGCCCCGTCGCGATCATGATCGACATCGGCGTCGCCAGCCCGAGCGCGCAGGGGCAGGCGATGATCAGAACGGCGACGGCGGCGAGCAGCGCATTGGCCAGACTTGGCTCCGGGCCGACCGCGGCCCAGACGATGAAGGCAAGGATGGCCGCGACGACGACAGCCGGCACGAAGACCGCCGACACCCGGTCGACCGCACCCTGGATCGGCGCCCGCGAGCGCTGCGCCTTGGCGACCATATCGACGATGCGCGACAGCACGGTGTCGGCGCCGACCTTCTCGGCCGACATCACGAGGCTGCCGTTTTTGTTGATCGTGCCGCCGGTCAGTCCGTCGCCTTTCGACTTCTCGACGGGCAGGGGCTCGCCTGTAATCATCGATTCATCGACGGTCGACTGGCCCTCGAGGACGGAGCCATCCACCGGCACACGTTCGCCCGGGCGCACGCGCAGCCGGTCGCCGGTCTGGATCTCGTCCACTTCAACGTCACTCTCGCTGCCATCGGCACCAATGCGGCGCGCCGTCTTCGGCGCGAGGTCAAGCAGAGCGCGGATCGCCGAACCGGTACGCTCGCGTGCCTTCAATTCCAGCACCTGGCCGACGAAGACGAGCGCGACGATGACGGCCGCCGCCTCGAAATAGACGGGAACGGCCGCGCCGTGGCCGCGAAAACTCATCGGGAAAATGCCGGGCGCCAGCGTGGCGACGAGGCTGTAGACGTAGGCGGTGCCAACGCCGAGACCGATCAGCGTCCACATGTTGGGGCTGCGGTTGATGACGGACGATGAGGCGCGGCGGAAGAAGGGCAGCGCCGCCCAAAGCACCACCGGGCTCGCCAGCAGCAGTTCGATATAGGTCGCCAGCGGCTCACCGATCGTTTCCCGCAGCGGCAGGCCAAGCATCGGCCCCATGCCCAGCGCCAGCAGAGGCACGGCAAGGATGGCGCTGACCCAAAGCCGTCTGGTGAAATCGACGAGCTCCGGGTTGGGACCGTCGTCGGCGGGAGGAATGCCCATCGGCTCGAGCGCCATGCCGCATTTCGGGCAGTCGCCGGGGCCATCACCGACCACCTCCGGATGCATTGGGCAGGTATAGAGCGTGCCCTTCGGCGTCGGCTTTGCTACCGGGCGCTTGCCGTCGCGATAGGCGGAGGGATCGGCTTCGAACTTCGTCTGGCAGGCGGCCGAGCAGAAGTAGAATTTCTCGCCCTCGACTTTCAGGAAATGTTTCGCGGTAGAACGATCGACGGTCATGCCGCAGACCGGATCCTTTGCGGTCAGGTAATCCTGCGGCTGAGCCGCAAACTTCGTCCGGCAGCCCTCCGAGCAGAAATGGTAGAGGCGGCCGCTGTGATCGAGCGAGGGTTTGCCGACTTCCGGATCAACGGTCATGCCGCAGACCGGATCACGGGTCATGACGCCGGCAGTGTTTTCCCTGCCATGGCTGCTGCAGCTGTGGTCGTCGCTGTGGCCGTGATGATGATCGTGGTCATGTTTGATACTCATGGCTATCTCCTATGCCCCAGGGGGCAGTTGGAGAGGCTTATCCACCTTCCAGCAACTGGAAGGTCAAGTGCTATTTTTTGACAAGACGGTTTTTTCGAAGGCCGTCTGTCTCGCGCCCGATCCTCAGATCGGGCTGATCAGCGCAACCGGCTGGCTGCCGAGCAGGGCAGCGATCGCAATGCTTCCGCCGGGCTCGATCGTCTTTCCGGTCACCAGATCCGCTTTCAGCCCGTGAAGAGGGGAGGGGACGGCGATTGCGGTATCCTCCCAGAATTCCGGGCCGGCAAAAAGCACGCCGGGATCGAGCCAGCCGAACATCAGCCGGGGTGCGGCGACAATCGCGAAATTATCCTTATGCACCCGGGCAAATGCCAGCACGTGCTCGCGTCGGCTGCCCGTCACCTTCAGCGGCAGATAATCGCCTTTGGCAAAGAGAGCCGCTTGCCGCTGACGCAGCTGCAGGCCGATTGCGACGATGCGCTGCTTCAACGCGGCCGCCTGAAGCTTGGCGATCGGCCCGGCTTCATAAAGCCAGGCCGCCAGCCTGATATGATCGACCGGCCGGCGGTTGTCGGGATCGACGAGGCTGAAATCGAAACCCTCGGAGCCCTGGTAGATGTCGGGGATGCCGGGCGCGGTCAGCTTGAGGAGCGTCTGCGACAGGCTGTTGAGGTAGCCCGCCGCGATAAAGGGTTGCAGCGCCCTTTCGAAATCTTCGAGGAAGGCGTCATTCTCGGGCGAAACCAGCGCCGCCGCATATGCCGTCACCGCTTCTTCGTAAGCGGCATCCTGTTCGATCCAGCCGGTATGGAGTTTTGCCTCGCGCACCGCCTTGACCGCGTAATCGGTGAAGCGCTCGCGAAATTCTTCCGTCTGCCCGCGGTCGAAATCCTCCGGCCATGCGCCGGCCAGCGCCTGATAGAGCATCCATTCGACATTCGGCTCCGGTGCCGCGCCATCCGACAGATCTTTAAGCCAGGAGCGGTTCATCTCACGCCAGCGCTCTGCCGCCTGCACGAACACATCCGCGCCCTCACTCAAAGCATAGAGCCTGGCGCGCGCATCCTCACCGCGTTTGGTGTCGTGGGTGGCGCTTGCCGACAGCCCATGCGGCTGCAGCCGCGCCCGCTCGGCCATGCGGCGATGGAATCCCTCCGGGCCATCAGGCGCCTTGCCGGGTTCGCCGCCGACTTCGTTTGCGGCAAGCAGTCTGTTGTAGCGATAGAACAGCGTATCCTCCGTCGCCTTCGCCATCACAGGCCCGCTCAATTGCTGGAAACGGATGCGAAACTCGTGGGCCGCATCCCCCTCGACCTTGCCTTCCAGAAGCTTCAGTACATGGTCGAGCGCACGCCGATCATCGAGCTGCGCCATGACTTGCGATGCGGTGGTGGCAAGCACGGCTGAATCCTGCCAGGCGAGCGGGCCGCCGTCGCCATAAGTGCGATAGACGGGAAAGGCGATCAGCAGCTCGCTGAGCGCGGCGGCGATCGCGTTGCTTTTCAAATCGGGAAAAATGCCGGCTGCGATCGATACCAGCCTGCCGGTCTCGCCGGCGAAATTACGCTCGACCATCAGTCGCTTGGCAAGCCGCCGGCCATCGTCGAGATCACCCGTCTCTCCGGCGAGCCTGCGATAGGCATCGTCCAATATCCGCAGGCCGCCGCCGTCGACGAAGAGTTCGCTCAGCGCAGCGATGAATTCATAGCCGGTGGTGCCGGCGACCGGCCAGCTTTCCGGCAAGACCTCGGCGGGGCCGAGGATCTTTTCGACGACGATGTAGGTGTCCGGTCCGACGGCTGCCCTCAGCCTGTCGAGATAGGCCTTGGGCTCAGCGAGCCCGTCGACATGGTCGATGCGCAGGCCCTGCACCTTGCCATGGCGCACCAGCTCGATCGTCAACCGGTGGAGATCTTCGAACACGAAGGGATCTTCGACGCGGGTGCCGACCAGCCCGGTCACCTCAAAAAAACGGCGATAGCTCAGATGCCGCGCCGCTTCCTTCCAATAAATGAGCCGCCAATGCTGTGCCTCATGCAGGCTTTGGAGGAAATCGTGATCGGCCGAGACATCCTCGAGTTTTTGCCGGAGAAGTGCCCGGTCGCCGCCTTCGAAGAGAATGTCGCGCATGGCGCGGGCGAAGTCCTCGCCGGAGGTTGTGGCTGCGGCCTCCGCCATTCTCGTAGCCACCGGATCGTCGAGCCGGTTTGCGATCGCGCCGTAACTGCGGGGGGTCAGCGGCAGCAGCGTTTCGAAATAGGCTAAGGCGAAGTTGCCGTGGGTTTCGTCGAGGGCGATGCGTAGCTCGCCGGCGGCGAGCGCCGCCTCGAAATCCTGGCCGAGCTGCGGCAGGGTCAGCGGCTCGCTCCAGTCGATATCGAAATGTCTGGCATAGGCGCTCCGCGGGCCGAAGGCCAGCACGTCGCGCCACCAGCCGTTCTCAGGCGAAGCGGCCATGTGGTTCGGAACGATGTCGAGGATCAGCCCCATGCTAGCCGCGGCGAGACTCTCCGTCAGCCGCTCGAACCCCGCCCGGCCGCCGAGCGCCGGGTCGATTTCATTGGCGTCAGTGACGTCATAGCCATGGGTCGAGCCGCTGACGGCGGTGAAGATCGGTGAGGCGTAGAGGTGGCTGATACCGAGTGTCTTGAGATAGGGGACGAGGGCGCAGGCACGATCGAAGGTCATGCCGTTGCGGAATTGTATCCGGTAGGTCGCTGTCGGAAGTGACATGAGGCCGTCTGACGTTGGAGGAAGGCCTTCTTCAACGTTGTGGCCGTGTTTTTGTTCCCTCGTGATGCCGGCGTTTTACCCGCTAGTCGATGAAAACGCCCACGCTGGCCGCCCGTCCGGCCGAGTCAATGACGGTCAGTTTCGAGTAGCCGCCGCCGTCGGGCAGCCATTGCTGGGTGCGGCGGCGGGAGAGATCGGGCAGCGGCTTGCCGTTGGCAAGCCAGCGGAATGGGGCGCGGCCGCCTTGCAGCTTCAGCATCAGCGGTGACAGGTCGCCTGCTCCGGCGCCGAGATCGATATGGGCGCCCTCAGGGGGATAGACGATCTGCGGCGCGGGCTCACGGCCGGAGGCGACGAGCAGGCCGCTGGCATTCAGCGCAAAACGCCGCTGGCTGATCGGCAGCTCGGATTGGGCGATGCGCACCGCACCCGCCGGCGGGCGGGGCAGCGGCGTGGTTGATATGCCGGATTTGGCGAAAGCCTCGAACAGGATAGGTGCGGCGGTGCCATAGCCGGTCAAACCCGGAACGGCGCTGTTGTCGGGCCGTCCGACCCAGACGCCGAGCACATAACGCCCGTCATAACCGACCGACCAGGCGTCGCGATAGCCGTAGCTCGTACCGGTCTTGTAGGCGATGCCGCGCTGCGGCGCGCCGGCGGGGGGAATGACGCCGGAGAGAATATCGGCGACGTTCCAGACGGCGACCGGCTCAAGCAGCGCTTCGCCATCGAGCTCGGCCGGTTGGCCGGTGATGCCGTCGCCGAGCCTTGCCGGCTGGCCGCGATTGGCGAGCGCCGTATAGAGCTGCACCAGATCCTTCAGGGTGATGCCGATGCCGCCAAGACCGATCGCCAGTCCCGGCGTCTCGTTCGGCGGCAGGACCGGGCGCACCTCGGCACGGCGGAAGCGCACCAGCAGCCGCGATGGTCCGACGGCGTCGAGCAGCTTGACGGCCGGCACGTTCAAGGAGAGCTGCAGCGCCTCTCGGACAGTAACGTCGCCCTGATAGCTCATGTCGAAATTGCGCGGCCGGTAGCCGAAGAAATCGGCCGGCCGGTCCTCGATGATCGTCTCCTGCGAGACGAGCCCTTGCTCGAAGGCGAGCCCGTAGATGAAGGGCTTCAGCGTTGAACCGGGCGAGCGGTTGACGCGTGTCATGTCGATCCAGCCGGAGCGGCTGGCGTCGAAATAATCGGCCGAGCCGACCTCGCCGACGATTGCGCCGGTCTGAGCATCCGCCATCACCATGGCGAGCGAAAGCTTCGGCCCGAGCTTCATCGCCGCCGTCCGCGCCACCGATTCCAGCCCCTGCTGCACCTGTTTCTTCAAGGTCGTCTGGTGCTTGAGGACATCAGACTCCTTGCGCAATGCGGCTTCGGCGACATGGGCGGCCAGCGCCGGCAATTGCAGGCGCCGCGGCGGGATGGCGACAGCCTCGGCCCGCTCCGCCTCGCCGTCGCCGACGGCTTCGGCCACGGCGACACGCTCGAGCACGCGCTTGCGCGCCTCTTGCGC
>Ga0123341_1003431_pt1 | contig 13591 bp, 7 predicted proteins | sample Turbeapinknodule_FD_89959 | JGI IMG/M metagenome (GOLD analysis project Ga0123341, IMG submission 89959) | Root nodule microbial communities of legume samples collected from Mexico - Turtle bean Mexico pink nodule | ecosystem: Host-associated > Plants > Roots > Nodule | place: Mexico: Nepantla... | reverse complement strand
TATTCATATCATTCAAGAACATTTCCAATATCAAAAACAATATTTAACTCTCAAACTATCAAAATATAATATTTATAAAGTTTAAATAATATATAAACAAACACAATATATAAATAAACAACATCTGCAAGAGAAATTGAATATTGGGACCACGTCCCCTCCACATCCAAATCTTCTAACCTAGGGTTCTATTAAAAATTAAATTTAGTTTCTCTTACCTTAATTGCTTGCTTTTCAAACAACTTCTATAATTTTATCCCACCGTCTGAATAAGTTTCAAGATTTACGGGCTTAATGCAAGTTATCTAAACAGAACAAAAATTCAGTATATAGTAGAATAAGTTGAGAGGATTAAACTTCTCAACTGACCTCACCAAGATTGATGATTAAATCATAAGGAAAAACAGAAAACAAAGGATCTTAGAGCAAAAATGAACTTACTCTATTTGAAAATCTGATCGAGTAGAAATGTTCCTTAACTTCTCTGATACAACGTGGTCCGAGCAAATTCTAAAATAAATGAGGTATGAAGTGAGAAATTAAGGCAGAAGGGAGAAGAAAGAAGTCAGTAGAGAGAGAAAGTGATTTGGAAGAAAGAAGAAGAAAGTGATGATGTAGGGTGAGGAAAAAACATTGTTTTTTTTAGTTTTTAGTATATAAATTGTTTTTGAGTTTAATACATAACGATGTGTTGTATATTGATAAAACATATTATATAAAAAACAGTTATGAAATTTACTTTTTTAATATTATATGAAGAATAGTTATGAATTAATTTTGTAGGCGTTAGAAATGTGTGAAGAAAAGTTTTGTGCAGGTAATTGCAATGAGTAATGGGTGTTGTGATTGTTAATGATGGGCTATAAAGAAAGGACAATTCACAAGAAAGGAGGTCCATTCAGTTTTCTTGTCTCTCTATTAGCTCTCTCTTTTCTCATTTCCCTTTCTTAATTCAATGATTTCTTCAACACTTTGGGCCATGCTGGTCCACAACCTCCCAGCCCATGCCCCCAGTTTATGTCACTCAATTGGGCCTCCCAAGTCCCAACTACGTAATACACTGTCTCCTAACTACATCAAATCTCGTATCATCATCAGTGCATCATGCTTTTTATGAAAACAAAACCATTATGTTATACCAGTCAAATCTTTCATAAAATAATGTTCTTGGCAACATTATTTAAGAAAACAAAACTTTACATCTTTTATTCAGGATAACATTTAACGTTATCAATAAATTTCTGTAATCTTTTTTAATTAAATTTTAAGGGTTATTTCGATTGTTAAACGTGTTTTTTAAATTAAAAAGTGTCTCTTTATTTTGATTTTTTTTCTTTTAAAACACCTGTATAAAAATAGTAACAAATATTTTTATTCTATTTTTATTATCCTATATATAAACTCGTAGAAAACAGAAAAAAAAAATACGAATAAAGTATGTTTTTATAATTACAAGTAAAAATAAAAAAGATAGAACATCTTTCTTTATTATAAAAATATGTAGCAGGAGATAGTGTTTGAGTCTAAGATAGAAAACATTTTCTAGACGCAAAGCGTATTTTCAGGAGTTGTTTAAAGAGACTGAAGAACTATTTTTCTCTTTTCGGTCAATTTTTTTTTTATAGTTCTCCTTTTTAATCAAATAAAAGAGTGTAAATTGTTTAAGGTAGTGTCTTAAATTATTTTATATTTAATATAGACTCTTTATTGTATCAAAAGTCAAAAAATTAGAATATAAATATGATTAGTCAATCCAAATTATTTTCCATCAATTTAATTATAATCTCAGTTAAATGTTATTGATATATTATTTGTAAACAAATATTAATTAAAAAGAGCAATAAGTAAAAAGGAAGTTTTGTTGTGCAATAATTAAAAAAAAAAGGATAAAATGAGGTTCCCAAGTCCATTCATTTTTAAATTCTTTATTAGTTGTTATATGATTTCTATCCATCCAAATTTTCAATCAAAATCAAATTTAATCAAAGTTTCAATCAATTCCAATAGAATATAACTAAAAAAACAAAGGTGTACTAATACCTCACTCGTATCTAAGCTTCTACTCATAATATTTTAGTTATTTAACTCTTGAATTAAGCAAACATATTATTGTTCAAAATAAATAAATTAAACAAAAAATTCAATTAAAAAATAAAACTGAATTATCAACTAACATTCAAACACAATTTCAATAACAAAATTAGAATTTAAAAGATAAAACCGTTTAGCACAATCAATCTATTATAGAAATTGAAGAACAAATGTGAATTTCACAAAACTTTATAATTCAATGTTAGATCACAAGATAATCAATTCACTAAAGTTTAGACTTTCATGTAGATATAAAACTAAGATAATTTACAAAGAAAAAAAAAAACTAAAAAAATAACGCAACTAGATTATAATCTTCCCTTGCTTGTATACATTTATAAGTTTAAGTTTCTTTTCCTTGTAGGTTTCGAATTCAAAATTTGTTTCAATTCTAATATTATATTTTTCTCATATTTGTTTCTTAATTGTCAAATTTTGTTAATTTGTTTCTAAATCTATTTTAAATAAACGAATTGGACTTTGACTAATGAAGTCCACGTGCATCAGTGGAGCAAATTATTCCATAAGATCATCTATTGCAACAAGAATTGGTGAATTCTTCCTCCACTTCCACATTAATTATGAAAAGTCGATTTTAACATTTTTAAGAGTTTAAATAACTCCAAATGAAGCGTAACCCCACATTTTTAAATAACCTTAACTCTCGCACCCCCATACTTCCCTTTCAAGATATCTCTTTTCTAGTCACAACACTTCCATTATTTTTAGTTGTAGTGTTTGAGAGAGAAATCTCATCATTTGAGCGTGTATAAGAGGGTTGATAATAAGATATGTTGTATTTCACTTTTACACCTTGTTGGTTCTTTTTTGGATTTTGTGGCTTCCAAAAACATGAAAAAAAAAGATAATGAAAAACACCGCTACCACTAGTAAAAGCAATACAAAACTTATCTCAATTATCAACGTTCACCGTCACCCATCACAAACAACCATCACCACCACCCCTTGTAAATGAAAAGAAAAGTAACACACTCTCTCCAACATACTCGGAAAGACATTGCTGAAATTAAAAGAAAGTATGAAAGTGCAAGGGAAAGATATGAAGGTGCAAGAAGAATTTGTCCAAGAATTAGATTGTATACAACATAGAAACACCGTTAAAGCCCAAATAAACTCAATCAGATAAATTCCAATTAAAAACATACAATTATAGTCCAAGAAAACTAATATTAAATGTTAAATTTTTAATATTAAAAATAGAAAGTATTGTATTAATATAATATAATATCATTTGTTATTTTAATAAAAAGTTGTTCATATATATATATATAACTTCTATCATCAGAGAAGTTTTTAAGTGATATTTTACTATTATAAAAATATTATTATTTATTTAATTATGGCTTTCTGATGTATAACCTGCAATATTTATTAATTAATTCGGTGTAAGATGTGATTTGAGGTTGCTAAATGTCGTTTTATGAGTTTATTTATTTCCAATAAATTATTTTTTCTTTGCTAACAAAATACGTTATTATTAAAACTTGTTATGTATCTATAAGTTGTTATTTAATTATTTTATATTTAGGCGTAATTGAAAACCTTATTGTTTTGTTTAAATATGACGTAAAAAGTAAGTATATATTTTAGATTAGACAAATCTTTACTTACAAGTCCATTATTTTTTCATGTTGCGGTTATATTAATCTTTAATTATTACTTTTTTACAGTTAATCATCCTATTTAGAATCCCAACTTACTAAAATTATATAAAATAAGAGTTACATACTTTATAAATTTCTATCTTCCATTTATTATCTAAATAATTTTATGGATACATGGTTTTTTGGTGATATGTCTTCTAAATTTTTGTTGTGTAGTATGAAAAGAAATATTACAGGCTTTTGTTAAATAGAAGTCCCATCATATACAAGTTATAAAAGGTTTTACATTAAAGTCGATAAGCTATGATTTTTAAACACATTTGCATGATCTATTATTTGAATTTATTATATCAAAAGTATTATGTGAATATAATTAATGTAATATTTATAACAGAAATTACAAATTTTTCACCGTTTAATATGTAACAATATAATTTTTTTATGGTTCAATTAAAATAAAATCTTGATGTTCATGTACTCTACACTGTTTAATAGGCACTTGACAATGGAAACAATAAACATATTCATTAATTGAAAACTTTAAACTTATCTCAATAACTGCTTTCAACATTTTATCACGTGGGCCCGGGTTTATTTGAAACGTTAAACCTTATACCAACGATCAAGGGATGTGTCACTGTAAAATCAAAATTCTTCAGAATTAAGTCTCAATAATACAATAATTGTCAAAAATTAAAAACTTATATAAGAGAGGTCACAACTTAAATTAAAATAATAGAGTTGAAGTTACTTAGATAAAGAGTGTTCAAATATAAAATTTGATGACTATTATTGTACAAGTTTAACTGTACACATCTTCAACTGAATTAAAAATTATGTTCGGTTTAACTTTTAATGTGCAACTTTACACGTTTCTTGTTTTTTTAATTAGAGTTTAATTTCAAAAACCCTTAGTCTTAAAAAACAATTTTCTTACCATAAACTATATGTATATTTTATGGAAGGCAATCATCACTGAGTCAAATAAAGTTAATATGAATCACAAAACTTTCTTTATAAATATTTTGAACAATTAATAAGAATATTTGAATTCAAGCTCACTATTTAAGATTAAATAAGCTTTCTTTTAATTATTTAAACGTGGAGTATCAAAATATCTTTTTTTTTTTAAAAAAAAACCTCTCATTTTGGCTGGCCATGGCTTTTTAAACTGTTGTAGTGAATTAACAAAAGCAAAAAAAAAAAATAGTAGCCGTTATGAAAAGAAAGGAAACGTCAAAGACACAGTATCTTCTTCTTTCTATAATACTCTCTTTCCGACCCAACCTCCTCGTGCCATGTGCAGCCAACCAAACATAATTTAATGTCAGAATTTTATTAATTCAAAATCCTAATTGTTTTATTTTAATTTTGTTTCATATTCTTTTACCATCAGAAGATCATGTTATAGAAGGTAAAATAACAAAACTAATTGGAAAATATTCACTGTCTTAGAAAAAGTAATTGTAATTTGTAAAATATCTTTTCACCATATGTTCATGAAATTATCCAAATTTGATTCACTGTTTTATCAATCCAATTTTCTTTTAGTTAAAGCTTTTGTTTTCAATTGCTTTTCATTATTTTACATGCAGGATTTATTATATACAGTGAATGGTCGACATGGTGTATATGAGTAGGCACGAATCTTACCTCACCTGACTAAGACGTGCCGCTACAAATTATAAATCCTTAACGCACCCCTTTGAAAAGAAATGCCATAAAGTTTGTAACTTTTGCTAATTGCTGACTTTCTGGCTTTTGGGTTTTCTCCCTGTGGTCGGTTGAACTAACAGTGGCAGTGTGATCATCTCAATTGCGTTGAAAAACTACTCCTTTCGTTTTTACCTTTTTTTTTCAGTTCGTTTTCTCCCGTCTTTCATTTTCTATTCGGAGAATTTGTTGTGGCAGACAAGGTAATGTACCCCATGGAGTGGATCTATTGTGTAGTAATATTCAAGGACATTTTTTTTTCATTGTGTTTTAGTTCCTTTGGTTTCCAATGCTGAATTTTTCTGGGTGCTGACCTCTGTTTTCTGTTGATTGGTGGCTAAGATGGCTAGAAGAACAAAATATCTCATTAAGTTTTGGCTTTAATTTTTGGTTTTGCATGGAAAATGGGAATTCAGAATCATGATCGGTTATGCCTAACAGAAAGACATTCTTTTGTTTAGAAGTGGATTATAGTTTGACCACCGAGAGATTTTGGGGTAGAAGGGTTGATTGTTACTTCCTCACTTGATTATGACTTTGGGTGAAAAATTTGGGGAAGAGAAAACTTCATTTGACTGTGACTTTTCAGCCTCTCCCACTTGACAACTTTTTTTTTTAATATTATGGTTCTGTTTTTGTCTATATCATCACATGAAAATCAGTTTTACATCAGTTCTTATTTCAAATCGGATGTTAAATCTTCATGTCATTGTCTGCTTTGTCTTCCACCTATCACTGCTGCAAAATAAGGTTGTACTTTTAAGTTCAAAGCTTATAAAGAAATGGTGTTGATTTTGACATCATGCTTTATTTTTAGATTTTACAGGGAGTAGCTTCGTAGTTCTAAGTTGGCATATGCTTATGGCTTCTTTGAGTGATATCGGACTCGCAGCAGCAATTAACATCCTGAGTGCATTTACTTTCTTATTGGCTTTTGCCTTACTTCGAATTCAACCTATAAACGATAGGGTGTATTTTCCAAAATGGTATTTGAAGGGTTTAAGGAGCAGTCCATTGCAAGCAGGGTTATTTGTCAGCAAGTTTGTCAATTTGGATTTCAAGTCATATATAAGTTTCCTGAGCTGGATGCCTTCAGCATTGCAAATGCCAGAACCTGAACTAATTGACCATGCAGGCTTGGACTCTGCTGTTTTCTTGAGGATCTACTTACTTGGGTATGCTCTGATCAATCATTCTTTGTGGCATTTGTGGATGTCAACTATTCATTGCTTTCTTGCTTTCTCATCTGGTTTTTCCTTCACTTCCAATGGTAGTTTTGTTTTTCAGAATTTCCCCAGTTTTTAGCTCCAACATTGCTTATGTCTTTTGATTTTTTACTAACTGCGTATTCTTACCCGATTGAAATGCAGGCTGAAAATATTTGTCCCGATTGCATTCCTAGCATTTTCTGTTATGGTTCCTGTCAATTGGACAAATAGCACCTTGGAGCGTTCCAATTTGACTTATAGTGAGATTGATAAGCTTTCTATTTCAAATATTCCAACCGGATCAAATAGGTATGCAAACTTTTCAACGGTAGGATTGTTTGCTTTATTTTCTACCTTCCTTTGGCCTTGTACATATTCTTTCATCTGATATGAACTTTCTAATGATATGTGTTTGTTAATTTTAAAGAATTGCACATTAGTATTAGTATGTTGCGTACATTCATTTTTGTCCCTGTTGTAGAGTGGGTGAATTGGTATATACATCTGGTATTCCATGCAAATCTTCTAAGTCAAGTTGAAACAAATTAATAACTACTTGCAGAACCTTACTCTCTTCCTGAAGTAACTGCCTATTTTCGAACAAGCATGATTATCTTCCAATGCTTTTTACATGAATTGCAGATTCTGGACTCATTTGGTAATGGCCTATGCTTTTACCTTCTGGACATGCTATATCTTGAAAAGGGAGTATCAAATAGTTGCAACAATGAGATTGCATTTTCTAGCATCAGAAAGACGCCGTCCAGACCAATTTACAGTAAGAATAAGTTTTATAGCTGAACAAGACGATATGTTCATACTCGTAGTTCCACTATTTCTGTAATAAGGATTTATATCCTAAGATTAGTAAAGTCCACATATCTCCTACCTTCTTACATCAAAAGGACTGTCCTTTCAAGTAGCGATCCTATTGTACCTTCATAAATATAGAAGAAAAACTTGTGACAATAAACTTTGTCCTTTACATCTGTGCAGGTACTTGTTAGAAATGTACCACCTGATCCTGATGAATCAGTTAGTGAGCTAGTGGAACATTTCTTTTTGGTCAACCATCCAGATCACTATCTCACTCACCAGGTCTGATCCTTTTTTATTACAATCACACTTGCCTAATTATTATTTTTTGTTTCAAAGCTTGTAATATGGTTTTTGCATTTGAGTGTATCAGATTAACAATATTTACCATTTATATCCTTATATTAATTTTGTTTTATTCAAATGGATAGTTATTTCCTAATCCTTTTTGTAGGATTGGTTATAATCAAAGAAATACATATTTCTTAGTTGGGTTTTATTGTACTATAGCTTCTCATAGTATATTTGACAAACTTCCTCTTCTATTTTGTTTCTGTTAGCTAAAGATTACATATTGGGCTAGAAACTTTCTGGCGATACCTATGTCAACTCTTCTCTTTGTAGCATGATCAAGTCAACCAAGATTTATTATGTTAAATGCACTGTTGATATAATGATACTTTGATATCAAGTTCAATCCGTCTTAACCCTTCATTCACAGACTGTTCATTCTGTTTTATCCTACGAAGTACTTTTGTTTTTGTTTTTCTCTTACTTTTAAAGATATTCCTGCAGGTTGTTCGCAATGCAAAGAAACTTTCTAGTCTAGTTTCTAAGAAGAAGAAAACCCAGAATTGGCTTGACTACTATGAACTTAAATATTCTAGAAATCAATCCACAAGGCCATATAAAAAGGTATGCTATTTTCACTAATCTGGTTCTTATGAGTTCTAAATTATCTTCCATTTTTAAAAAATTTCAGCATAAACTCTTGCTATTTTTCTAAAGGCATTCCAATTTTTTTTCGCCTGCACTATAATTCCATTATCTTGTACTTGCTTGCAGACTGGTTGTCTAGGTCTTTGGGGTGATCGAGTGGATGCAATTGATTTTTACACTGCTGAAATTGACAGATTATCAGAAGAAGTAAGCAGTGCTTTCTATGTTTATTTTACAATGCTGATAACTAGAAAGAAATTTTATTCCACTTAATTGTGAAAATAAAAAAGATGAAAGAGATCTGAGCTAATTATCGTGCTGTAACACTGACGGCAGGCATACTTATCAATGATTTTCTTTCACCTAAAACAGAATAAGAGATCCTTCTATCAGAGGTGTTTTCCATCAGTGATATAATTTGTCCTCATCTTTGAAATTCAAATATTCGCTTATGATCATCATCATTATACATCTCCAAATCCATTTTCTGTTATATATGTTTCTTGCATCATAGATTATTGAGTTGTTAACTAATTTTCTTTTAAGAAAATGATTGAGTGTTATGTTCCTCTGCACTTTCAGATAGAGTTAGAGAAAGATAAGGTGATGAAGAATCCTAAATATATAATGCCAGCGGCTTTTGTTTCCTTCCGAACTCGTTGGGGTGCAGCTGTTTGTGCACAAACACAACAGTCCAGAAATCCAACCGTATGGTTGACTGAGTGGGCTCCAGAACCTCGTGATGTGTATTGGGACAACATGGCAATACCATATGTTTCACTCACAATAAGGAGGCTTATAATTGCTGTAGCTTTCTTCTTTCTGACATTCTTTTTCATGATCCCCATTGCTTTTGTTCAGTCATTAGCTAACATTGAAGGCATTGAAAAAGCAGCACCTTTCCTTAAACCTTTTATTGAAATGTAAGTGTTATTTATTTTTAATATCATCTCCTTTTCCTTTTTGCATAATACATATTTCCGCCTGAACAAAATTTATTGAACATAATATGATCGCAACCCAGAATATGTTACTGATAACCCCGTATTGCTCTTTGATATCTTAATGGTGTCTGTGGTGGAAACTAATCTTATGCTTCTCTTTTATCCAGGAAAGTCATAAAAGCTTTCGTACAAGGTTTCCTTCCCGGTATTGCTTTGAAGATATTTCTCATATTTCTGCCATCAATATTGATGATGATGTCCAAGTTCGAAGGGTATATTAGCACTTCTTCTCTGGAAAGGAGAGCAGCCACAAGATATTACATCTTCCAGTTCATTAATGTATTTCTTGGGAGCATAATTACTGGGACTGCATTCCAACAGCTAGATAAATTTCTCCACCAGTCAGCAAATGAGTAAGCCCTCGTAGTACTACTATTACTATTGCATTTAACTTTCATTTATGTTAGCAATTCAGTTTGAATAAATTATATATTGGAAAATAATTATTTTCTTTCATTCTTCTGGTCAACACAGTCAATTAGATAATAGTAAAACAATCACAGAAAATATCCTTTCATTAATGACCATGTGCTTCTTTGTTTTCCATTCAATTCCCATTTTTCACTTTCCAAACGTTCAACTCAATCCACCTCTCACAATGGATTAACGTTAAACATGATTGAACTTAAGTATAGACACAGCCATATTGTATAAACTTGTTTGGCATTCCCCAGATTTTCCATTTTTTTCCTCATGAAAATTGAGTTAAAAATAAGATTAGCGAATGGCACATGCAAGGTTATGTTTGTGTAAAATGTCTGAGGATTGAACAACATGAAATCAAGTGTTTGGTTGAATTTCTGGTTGTCTCTTCATTTGGAAGTAGTGCTATTTTGTGGCAAACTCTTCTAATCCTAGAGTTTTAATAACCTGAAGTAAAAAAGTGAGGTTATAAACCGTCACAAATAGCTTTCAATAACGTAAAGTAAACATATGCTGTGTATGCAGAATTCCAATAACAGTTGGTGTCTCAATTCCAATGAAGGCAACATTCTTCATAACTTACATAATGGTGGATGGGTGGGCTGGATGTGCTGGTGAGATTTTAAGGTTGAAGCCATTGATATTTTATCACTTGAAAAATTTCTTCTTAGTGAAGACTGAAAAGGATCGTGAAGAAGCAATGGATCCAGGGACCTTTGGTTTCAATACAGGAGAACCTCAGATACAACTTTATTTCTTACTTGGCCTTGTGTATGCTGTGGTCACACCATTTCTTCTTCCATACATCATAGTGTTCTTTGGCTTCGCATATGTCGTCTACCGCCATCAGGTAAAAGCTGGCTCATGACATGTTTCTGTTTCTGTACATTTAGTTACTGTTTTCATAAACTGGCCACATACACACAAAAATTTCTGTATGATTATTTACTATATAATTCAACTTAAACATGGCACAAATATTTGCATAAAATTGATTACACAAAATGTTCTACAATATTATGGCATTATACTTGCACCATAGCTTTTGAACGATAAATTATGTTACCTACAATGCAAGCTTATCATGGTTTGTGTCTGAAATTTTTAAGCAAGTGTTTATTAAAATTTCAACTGCTACGTAGAACTTAAAAGTATGTTGAAACTTAAAAGTCTTCTCATTTATTTACTATGTGAGAGGAGTTCCAACTTGAGTTTTAATATCTAAGTTAATGCACGATATCTGATGGCAGATCATAAATGTCTACAACCAAGAGTATGAGAGTGCTGCAGCATTCTGGCCTGATGTCCATGGACGTATCATATTTGCATTAGTGATCTCACAGCTTCTGTTAATGGGATTATTGAGTACAAAAGAAGCTGCTAACTCAACTCCATTGCTCATCACTCTCCCAGTTTTGACAATATCATTCCATTTGTATTGCAAGGGACGATATCAACCTGCTTTCATTAAGCATCCATTACAGGTTGGTCTTGATATTGCAACACTGTTGGCATACAGCTTTTAACTTTGCAAGAAACCATTTGTTTTGAAATTGCTTTTTTTATCCTTTTCTTGATCATGGCATCTTAGCTCACCCATTTCTTCACCAAATTCGTGTTAATTTTCCTCTCTTTTGGTGAAACTTCAGGAAGCAATGATGAAGGACACATTGGAGCGTGCAAGAGAGCCAAACTTCAATTTGAAAGAGTTCCTTCAGAGTGCATATATCCATCCTGTATTTAAAGGTGATGATGATAGTGATAGTGAAGTAATGAGCGAAAAGTGGGAAGAGCAAGAACCAGTAGTTGTACAAACAAAACGCCAGTCCCGGAGGAACACACCATTGCCAAGCAAACATAGCGGCTCATTGTCATCTTGAGTGAGTTTGAATGTGATGAAAATCACGTTTAATGCAGAGAATAAAACTAGCATTAGATAGTTTTGAAGTTCACTATTGGTAGCATTGCTATATAATATCATAACTCTGCTACCTTTTCCTGTATATAAATCAAAGGCATGTGAATTTTCAATGAAGTATATAACAGAGATATTCAGGTCAAATTTTGACATTCTGATCTGTTGTCACAAATTTACTACTACTTTTTTTGTCATGTAGATGATATATGAATAAATTTTTAGTTATTGTTTGACACCAACTACATGTTTTTTCACCGTTTTGGAAGAAAAAAAAGGATGCAAAAGGGTTTGGTACCAAGTAGTTTGCAAATTTAGTATCACCTTTTTCTGTCAACTGACAACAATTTGGATATTACAAATGCAAATAGCCAAATTCAATGAATGATTTTATTTAGTACATGTCATTGTCAAATAATTAAAATAACCTATTTGTCTGATTTATCATCCCTATTAATACATGAAAATAACCAAACTCAATAAATGATTTTAGTGCACGTCATTGTCAAATAATTAAAATTATTTGTCGGATTCATTAATTAATTCATTTTTAAAAATTAAATAAAGATTAATTTCTTTTAGAACCTGAATTCCATTAAAACCATCCGTGGTATTGATTTGAGAGGGTTAGCTGGTATAATAAGACTACAATTCAGGTGGTGGGTTCTATCAAATAAATCTAATGTATTTTTCTGCAACTATTTAAATAAATAAAGAACTAAAATTCAAATTAAAAAAAAGGACTTATACAATAAATAGAAAATGGATTATCTTTCACTTTTCAAATTAAGGGTTTTTATAATTCTTTCTCCTTTTTATAGGAAAGTGCATTTCAAGTATATTTTTGTGACTTTGGCAAAAAGTTATCTTTATAAATCGTATCAAACTGTCATATCTATATATACACTTTTTTTAAAATGGGTATCCATTTTAATTTAGAAATATCTCATATCACCATTTAATTTTTTTATTATAAATTGAAGATTTAATTTATACATTTATTATGAATTACAATAATAAATTCATAAAAATAAATATTTATCTTATAAACTACACAATATAAAACACTAGTCAAAACTAAATGTATGCATATTAATAAAATAAAATAAAAAATATATGCAGGATTTAATCTAAGTTCTATGATAACAAAAATTTATGCCATAAGAGTAAATTAAATAAAACTGTGATGGTTTGGAATGAAAAGTGATGGGTGCATCATATTTCAGAAGGTAAAATGAAATGGGGAGTTTTTATTTCATTTGAGAAATGAACAATTGTAGAAGAATTTTTGAATTATTTCTTTCTTACATTTTTATTATTAAATATTTGATGTTGTGTTTGCCCAATGATATATTATTGCCATACTTATTCAGTATACACCGTGTTTGGGGGAAAATGAATTGGACAAAAAAAAAATATGTAGACTCGTCAGAGCAATTCCAAATAATACTAACAGTGAAAGTATGATATATAATTAATTATAAGTTGTGTTGCTTTTTAATGATAGTTTCTGTTGACCTATCAACTCATTTATTTTCAGATCATTATCAAATAATTTGTCAACGTTTATTCATCAACTTAAGTCCAATCCCTTCAACTTTTAATGATTTTTGTTTTCAATACAAAAGATTTTTAATTTTTTTAATTACATTATGTTTTGGTTTGTCTATGATTTTAATTTTAATACATTCTTTCAACTATTATATTAAGTAATCACATGTTCAATTTAATAACATTTAAGTTTAATGACAACTAATTGTTTTAATGATTTTTTTCCCTTTCAAACATCATTATAAGATAATCATTTGATAAAAATCAATATTTAATTATTATATTTATTAAATTAGATACTATTTT
>Ga0123341_1003429_pt1 | contig 13593 bp, 7 predicted proteins | sample Turbeapinknodule_FD_89959 | JGI IMG/M metagenome (GOLD analysis project Ga0123341, IMG submission 89959) | Root nodule microbial communities of legume samples collected from Mexico - Turtle bean Mexico pink nodule | ecosystem: Host-associated > Plants > Roots > Nodule | place: Mexico: Nepantla... | reverse complement strand
AGTTTTAATAGTGAAAATTTAATTTTGTATTTAATGATGTGTTTTCATTATTAAATTGTTTAACGCATATGAATTTATTGACATATTGAGAAGTTATATGAAATATGTAATTGATCTTGAAAAATGTGTGATATTAACATTTGTTACATTTAAAATGCTTCAAATCTTATAATACTGATAAAAGTATTTATATTTTAGTTTAAAATATGTGATTTTATATGATATTTATAATGTGTAGCAATTTAAATATTTCAGTACTAATAAAATTATTTACACGTTTATTTTAAATATATTGTTCTAATGTAATTTTGTGTCTTATTTAGGATTTTTTTATCCATGATTATTCCTTTTTGTGCACAAATAATTTTTGACAAATAAATTTATAAATAAAATATTGATCAATTTATATAAACTATTGGCAACCATTTATATTAATCATTTTTAATTAATTATTTTACACATTTATTAATTTGTTGTTAACCATAACTTTATTATTACACTCACTTTGCCATAAAAGTTACCGAAAGTGTAAACCTAGGCCAAGATGAACTTGAACAATAACAAAAATCTACTCAACCAATTCAACGCAAAAGAAAAAAATTTAAAAATAATATATACATATATATATATATATATAATTATTGTATCAATGGTTAATAATGCTATTGGAATTTGTATAATTTCAAAGTCAATGTAGGGGTTAAGTGAAATAAGAAAGTTAAGATAAAAAGATTTATAAGAATATTACTTTAAATTTTTGAGTTAAATGTGATATCAAGATCTGTGTATTGAATTTTGTTCATGATTAAAACGGATAATTTTATAGATGGTTCATAAATTAATTCCAATCCACTCCTAAAATAAGTCATTTTTATTAGTCCATTAAATAGATAGATTAAAAAACTTTAACATAAAGTGAGTTAGGTTATAAAACTTTAATTAACTCCTAAATAGTTTTTAAAATTGTATGAGTTTAATAAATATTATAAATTATAAATTAATCTTCAAATATTTTACATTAATTATAAGTTAGTTCTTAATTATTTTTTATTATTTGCAATTTAATTGGAAGGTTAGAGTCCAACTTAACTTGTTCAACTGAGCCAACCTAATTCAACTTGGGTTTGGCCCAATGACAATGTCCAATGTAGGCATGACCTTGGTTGGACTGTTTATTTCTGCAGCTTCATATGTTCTTCTGCCACGCCCATATAAAATGTGAAAATACATTTATCTTTCTTGTGCCACCTCCATAGAGTAGTTTCTGGATTATGTAATTCATACACGCATTTGAAAAAAGACTTATGAACTACATAATCTGGAAGCTAAAAAAGACTTCTGGATTATGTAATTTGAAAACTAATCATGCATCTGAAAAAAAAGGCTTATGGATTATATAATTCGGAAGCTAATTACGAATTTGGAAAAAAGACTTCCGGATTATATAATCCAAAAGATTACAGAGGGATATTTTTGGAAATACAAAAAATTATGGAGGTGAGAGAAGAACATATGGAGGTGCAAGAAGAAATAGTCCCTTGGTCGACCTTGTATCAACCTGACCTAACATGGCCTAGTCTGAACTTGGTCGACATTGGCCAAACTTGACTTGACTTAACGTGGTTCGGATTCTAATCGACTTGATGTGGGTCTGATACTACTTAAGTCGACGTGGTTTTGACTCGACTTGACTTAACTTGAGATGGCCCTATCGACTTAACATGAGTGTGCCTGACTAAACTTAACTTGAAGTGGGTCCAACTCGACTTATCCCAAAGTGTGCCCGAGATAAATTAGCTCAAGGTGGATCCAACTTAACTTTGCTCGATGTGGCCTATCTCAACTCAACTCGATCTAAATGAGTCTAACTTTACTCAACTTAACGTGTATCCATTTACTCGACTTAGCTCAACCTAGGCCATACTCAAATTGCCCGAATTGGGTCCAACTTGACTCTTTCTGAGGTGGGTTTGACTCCATTTAGCCCAAGATGGGTCCGACTTAACTTGAGGTGGGTCTGACTCAACTTAGTTTGAGGTGGGCCTAACTCAACTTAGCCTGAGGTGGGTCTGACTTGACTTATCCCAAAGTGTGCCCGACTTGACTCGACTCAGCTCGAGGTGGATCTAACTCAACTTTGCTTAATGTGGGCCTTATTCAACTCGACTCGAATTGACGTGTGTTCAACTTTACTCGACTTGATGTGTACTTGACTCGACTTAGCTCGACCTAGGTCAACCTCAAGTTGTTCGATTTGAGTCTAAATTGACTACATCCGAGGTTGGTCTAACTCAACTCAACACAAGATGGACCCAACTTGACTTAACTGAAGGTGGACTCAACTTGACTCAACCCAAGGTGAGTTCGACTTGACTACACCTCAAGTGGACATGACTCCAAATCAACTCAATTCGATGTGGGTCCACTCAATTTGGCTTGACATACGCCTTACTGAACCCAGTCTGAGGTGTGCTCGACTTCACTTGACTTGGCTCGAGGTGACTCCAACTCAACTTTATGTGGGTCCGAATCGATTTGGTTTGACATGGACCTGACTCGACCTCCATTCGATGTGAGATCAACTTAACTCAACACGACATGAACCCGATCAATCTTAACTTGATCTGGGCCCAATTTTGGGTTCAACCCAACTTTGCCCATGCTAACATGGGATCGACTTGGGCATACATGAGACTCTTCTTGATTTGACTTGATCTAAACGTTATCTAACTTGGATAACGTGGGTCTAACCCGATCCAGACCCAAGAGTTGAGTCTGTCTCAACCTGGCCTGATATGGATGAAGTTGGATTAGATCCGACCTAGACTTAGTCCAATCTAACTTATCCCAACTTAAGCTCTGCTTGACTTGACATAACTCGAATCAAAACTAACTTAACTTGACCTAAACTCGATTATAGTGTCAACTTGACCTAAGTTCGACCCGACTTTGTTCATTTTGAATTTTGAATTTGGATTGAGTAAATATTTTTTATGCATATAAATATATTTTTTTAAATTCTTTTATTTTATTTTCATTTTTGAATAAGAATTTTTTCTTTAAAATATGACCCATAGAATTTTTTCTTTAAAATATGACCCATGATACTTTTGTATTTTGTTACCATTTTAACCTTATGAACTTTTTTTTTTTTATTTTATCTTTTGAGTTCTTTTTGGCCTTATCCATGTGGAGTTAACCCAAATTGACAAGTGTATTCATGATTCATTATTAATAAGTTTTTCAAATATATTCTTTTAGTAATACGATAATATTAACAAACATATAAAATCCAACTCCCAATTTATAGGAATGAAAGGAGTCACAAATGTGAATAGAAGAAAAATATTAACTATTTTTTATTTATTCATCTTTGTATTTTTCTGATTTTTTATTAAATCAATTAAATTATACAACTTTCAATTTTTTTTCTCAAAACATTGTTGGAGACTTTTAACTGAAATTTTACTTAAGCTAACCAATATTCTTGCTTAATATAATCTCAAGAGTACTTGATAATGGCTCATAACTTTCAACCATGCATTAGAAACAATTATTATTCTATATACATAAACGATTTTAATTTTGTTCATATTGATTAAAAAAAATGTACATAATAAAATAATTAAAAATTATATAAAATATTATTTTAACAATAAATCCGTTGAGATAATATTATTAAAGTGAATACCTTCTGACTACTCGAGGTTGAAACATATATAAATTTTTAAATCATTATTTAAAATATTATATGAATGATTTTACATTGAAAGTACATTCTAATTGATAATAAATAAAAAAAATAAAATATGAAATTTGAATTTACATTGTTTTGATCTGAGAAGCGAAAAAGGCAAAGACGAAAGGGGAGAAATAATAAAAGAAAAATCGATAATAATAAAAAATAATGTGATTAAGGTGCTGTGTTTGTTTCCTCTCTCACAAAGTCTCCAAAGGTAGAAGAGAGGCGCACGCACCAGGCTCTCACTCTCAGCTCCTCCGTCGTCCAATCGCCGCCGCAGCCGCCGACGCTAACCGCCACCACCGCCAGCATCCGTCGCGCGTGGTTCAATTCCACCACTCCTTCTCTCTCTCTCTCTCTCAGGTTTTCTCTCTAATTTCGTGGATAAGACAATTGTTTATTCTTCCAATTGCTTTGCTCCTCTCTCTTATCCTAATTCAAGGAACGAACGAAATAGCTGCACGCGGGCGCGATTGCTTTCGCTTTAGGTTTAACTGATTTTTCGTGTTGTCAAAGGGATGCGTAATTTCGGTGATTTTCTCCGTCGCTGTGTGTGGCACAATACATAAGTGCATAACCCCTCATGTACACAGTGTAGTGGTTGTTTGTTATTATTCGATCATTTGAATTGGAGAGAATTGTTGCACCGTCGTGTGTTGCGAACGGGAATGGTTGTTAGGGCAAACAGCACTGAGTGGATCTTTCGAATTGGGCAATCGTTTGTGGTTAATTAGAGACAAACAAAGACACGTGGTATTTTATTTGATTTTTTTTTTGTAATTTTATGGGTTCCTCGGGCTTCACCAGCAGGTTTTAGCTGCTGATGACTTTGGTGTGGGATATATTTTAGTATTTAGTTTAATGTGGTGAAATTTTTGGTACTGCATTGTTTTATATGCCAATGTTGGGTAGCTGGCGATCTTTTGTCATCCCTTTTTTTTTTATGTTTGCTTCTAATATGGTTGTATCCTACGATACTGTGTGATTATTGCTGAATTGTCTTGCCCAGATGCTACATTTGTGTTTTTTTCGTAGTCTTTGGTGAATATTTAGACTTGGTTGTGTTTCCTCAAAAGTTGGAGGATATGATGCGCTAAAAAGAGTTTTTTAAGTGATTTCAAGTAATTATTATGGTTTTATTGTGTTACTTTGCGTCGATGCTGCATAGTTCACATATCAGGGACGTGCCAAATTCTAAACTTATTGCTTAAGGTGCTTAATAGGCATTTCTCACTCGCTACAGTAGGACAGACGATTGTAAATTTCATATAGATATATTCGCTCGTGCATTCTGAGTTCCTTGCTTGTTATCCTTTGATATTGTGGAAATATCATAATTTTCAGCAATTAGTTGTCAATTTGACCACTGGTATTTTCCTTGCATCTGGGTGTAATAATGATACATGACTAGGAAACGGTCAATAAAAGCTATCTTAACATGCATGTAATATGCTAGTGCCCAGTGCATTTGCTATGGGTAATATTGCTAGTCTTTTATTGTAGATTATACCAAATTATCTCACACTGGCTCTCCTATTTTTTCTATTGATGTAGGTCCCTTTGTATTTCTGGGGCTGTTTCAGTGAACATAAGCTGGCTTATTCTTTCTAGTTGGTGTTTGGAAGAAGACTCTGTAAATATTGTGTTATAAGTGAATTAATGGAGCTGAAAGTAGCGTCTCCAAAACCTGAATCTGTTGCACCGTCTGATTGTGTCAGTGATCCAGAGGAAAAGGAAGTGAGTGAAGAAGATGATGATGATCGGAATCATAAGCATCGAAGGAGGGACGCTCGCTCTCAATCTTTGGAGAGAGATGTTTCAGATCCTGTTATTAATAGGCCATTCAAAAAGCGTAACAAAAATTTTGGTAATAGGCATCCCTTCAGGGTAAACGAATCACAAGCCTTTGAAACACTGAAAACTTACAGTGATGCCACCACTGATAAAGATATATACTTCAAGTTTGATAGAAGGCGCCCTGGCTTGACTTCAGTTCCTCGAGGACCTTTGGATATGAGCCAAAGACTACGTGGAAACCAATCTTTTACTGGAGATCCTGGTGTTGGCAGGGGAAGAGGCAGGGAATCTGGTTTTTGGAATCAACGTGAATCTAGGTTTGGCTCAATGGATGTTGCTTCACAAATGGTTCCACAAGGGTCAATTCCTCCAAGCCTTTATGCTGGACGTGGGTTACCCAATGTTTCAAATGCACAAAATGCATCGTGGAACACATTTGGTTTAATTCCAGCCGTGCCCAATGGTGGTCTAGATATGCTTCATCCAATGAGTTTACAAGGAACACTTAGACCATCTATTAATTCATCTTTGAATGTGAATATTTCTCGCCAACGGTGTAGAGATTTTGAGGAGCGTGGATTTTGCCTAAGAGGGGACATGTGTCCTATGGAACATGGTGTTAATCGAATTGTCATTGAAGATGTTCAGGTACCTTGCTTTTTCTTATTATATTTCCTGTTGTGTAGCTAAGAAGGGTGAAGCTTAAATTTCAAATTGCATGAGGATTTTTACTACGAAGTAGAATAATGTTTTTGTTGTGTTTCACTTTAATGGAGAATCAATTGGCTGTAGGTCACACAAATTATGTTTCAGATGTTCATGTGGGTGATTTAATATTTGATCTGCTGGCATGGTTGGGACAAATTTTGTTACTGAGTTGCGGTTGCATTTTCTAGGTTTTGAGCTGTTTTAGGAATGTTTGACTATCTGATGTCCTCACTTGCATGTCTCAATTCTCTTGAATCTTAATGCTAAGAACCCAAGGACATGGGAAATAGACCCTGAAAAACAAACTATTAAGTTGGGAGAGCCAAACACTTAAATACTCCACAAAATATCTCATGCTACTCAATGTGGGAATTAGGCACCCCTTAATATTCCTATCACTGTAGTGCTCCCAATAGTCAACATCTCAATGGCTTTCACTTTACGACACCTTTTACATGGTGACACTTCACTCAATTTCCTTGTTGGTTAGAACCCTCCAGTGATTAAGACCCTTCATGGGCAGCCCTTTCTGAGACACTGGCAAATAACTCCGATACCAGTTAATAGGCACCTAAACACATGGGGACACACCCATAAACCTAATGGTGGAGCACCAAACATTTAAACAACCCTTTCTGAGACACCAGCTGTTAACTCTGATACCAGTTAATAGGCATCTAAACACTTGGGGAACTCACCCTTAAACCTAATGGTGGAGCACCAAACATTTAAATACTTAAGTGTCCCATATTACTCAATGTGGATCTTAGGTACCACGTTATACCCAAGTTCCTATCACTTAGTCAAACTGTTTTATCAAAGAGAAAAAAAGGATAGTTCCTCACATATAGAGCAAATGTAAGTGCAACATTGAAGCCTGACTTACATTATACTATATTAAATACATTTATCATAAAAAGCAACACCAAACACTGAAAACATAAATAGGTCTGAGTTGAAGTAATTAGTAAATTGAGAAACTTATTGTTGAGAATCAGAATAATATATTTTGTTTTTTATTATGTAATCCTTAATTTAGAAGAAACAATATATCCTCTATTCATGCATAATAAATATACAGAGTCAATTTATATAAGCTCATATCTGCCAAGTATTCATACATCAATGTCTATGTGATCTCTATTTTAACACTCACATTAAAAAAATGAGGCGTTAAGCAATAAGAAGTTACAGCATTTAAAAATTAGCTTTACAAATTTCGAAGTATGTTTTTCCTTGGTTCCTCTCAAGTTATATATCATCCTCGAGTTTATATAGATAAAGAATAAAATTGTGCATGATAGTAGCTATATATACAGGGGGAATTTTCTTAAAAAGATTTCATGAAAATGTTCTCTCATGCTTTCTGTTTTGTAAAATTGCTTTTCGAAAATGAGATATTATATGAACACTCTCGAACTTGACATTTTGTATTTATTTTTTAATAGAATGTTTACATAAAACTATTGGGTTTTTGTAACACAGATTTGCATTTTGTAGAATTTTCAAATTTCCAGTATCAGTATTTATCTCACACATTGTATTAATTACTGTGGGTTGGATTAGATGTAGTGATGAATTCTTTTCTTTATATGGTCCAATTCATCGTTCACTAATTAATTTGTTGTTCACAATTCAGAGTCTTTCACAGTTTAACCTTCCTGTTTCGCTTCCAAGTGCACACTTAATTGGAGGTCCTGCTGGATCTGAATCTTTACATTCAGTAAATGCTTCTGCCACTTTGATGAACAACAAATGTTTACCTGGAAAAGTTTCTAAGTCTGTAGTCAATGATGATGGTTTGGCATTGGATGGTGCTTTTACTGGTCCTGCTGGTTGCACAAGTGGAGCTGATCTTTATGATCCTGATCAACCACTTTGGAATGATAGTGGTCTGGAGCCTTCAAATGCACTCCTAACTCTTCAGTCATCTAAGAGTGATGAAACTGAGCCCATATTGAATGATGCTCCAGATGGTGATTGTCCAGTTGGAACTGCTAGAACATCTGTCAGTTCACAGGGTGCCAGTTCATCTGTCTGGGCCAGAATTGGTAGTTCAAAAAACAGATTTGACATGAAAGAGAAAACTAATGTTGGAATGAGTTCTTTTCATTATCCTGAGAATCAATTAAAGGAAGATAACGGTGAATTACTAGGTGCTCACAATTCTTCCTTTCAAGTAAAGCAAAATATAGCGGATGATGCAGACCCAAAAGCCTTGGACGCTTCTTTGAAAGCACAAACTGATAGTATGCGTACTATACGAAAGTCATCACAAAAGGCATTGCGTACTCTATTTGTAAATGGAATACCTCATAAAAATAACAAGAGAGAGGCTCTTCTAGCTCATTTTAAGAAGTTTGGGGAAGTTATTGACATTTATATTCCATTGAACACTGAACGAGCTTTTGTGCAATTCTCCAAGAGGGAAGAGGCTGAAGCTGCTTTGAAGGCACCAGATGCTGTAATGGGTAATCGTTTTATCAAGCTATGGTGGGCTAATCGTGATAGCATTCGCAGTGATAGTACCAACACTGGGAATGGCGTGATTGTAACTCCTCGTGGGCAAGCAGCTGCTTTTGTTCCATCTCATCCCATTGTCACTGATAGGGGAAAAGACATCCATCAAATTGATGCTTCAAAGACTACATATGAAGTATCATCGCCTACTGATCAACCTAAGCCTGCCATCACTGATGGACTCAAGGTTCCGCCTCCTTTGCAGAAGAAGCTTGTAAACTTGGAGAATCTAAAGGAAGAACTGCGCAAGAAGCAGGAAATGCTAGATCAAAAGCGCAATGAGTTCAAGCGCCAGTTGAACAAATTTGAGAAACAAGTAAAACCTAAAGACCCTTAATTTAATTTGTAGTTGATTATTCATTGTTTTAGAGGCTTATGATCTTTTGCCTGTAAGAAGCTAAAATACAATGCCTTTAATGGTGATTGGTTTAGACTTTAATGCCAAATAACAAGCATTATGTATCAATAAGGCCTATACTTCCCTTTCCAAGTCTAATTGAAGTATAACTGGTAGAACCTTAAATTTTTTTTTTTCGTAGTTTAATACTCTACATAAATATGTGAACAAAGAGACATAGAAGTTAGGCATACTCGGCATTCTCCTGTTACTTTCTGTTATCATCTTTCTTGTATTGGCATCATTCCCTCCGTCTCATCGTATGGATGCTAATTACTCACAGGCTTCTGGACTCAAGGGTGAATTGTCTAATGAGCAAGCCACCAAGAGGCTCAAATTAGGCACTGCATCTGATGTTGCCAAACTGGCTTCTCCTCCTCTATCATCAGATGCTGATGTTGGCATCACATCCCCAAATGCTGAGGCAGCAGCTGATAAGAATAAACAGCTGGTCAATACTGTATCCCAAAGTCCTAAAACAAGTACAGCAGCAAGACTGCAAGAACCTACAGGCTTGAAGCACCCAATTCAACCATTAATGCCTGTAAATAGATACAAATTGGACAATCGTCCTGCTGCATTTCGTATCATCCCACCTGTGCCTGCTGGTCTAACTAATGTAAGTATTCTCAATGTCTTTTCTGTAATTAAGAGATAGGAGAATTTTTCAATGGCTCGCCTTGTTTAAGCAATTGTTTTTACTATAAGGTCCCAAGACACAACCCATGTTGGAGATTCAGGCATGGATTCACATTTGAGAATAGTATATTGGTTTCACATGCATGTTCATATTTATTGGTTAAGGTTTTTACTTTTTGAATTGAAATCCCAACATGTGCCCTTTTTGGGGATTGACATTAGAGTTCTTGGATCATAATTATTGTAAGACAACAGAATTAAACTAATAAAGTTGACATTTTTAATTGTCCTTTCAAAGATATTTGCCATTTATTCCTTTCTTTTTCATATTTGTATGATATACACTCTTGTGCATTTTTTCATGCCATTCTACTCCTTAATGTAGAGAAGTTTCCTACCATCATAATGCGAAGGGGTAGAAAGAAAGAGAACAAGAAGTATGTTGTAATGGGATAAACTGTATAAAATGTCTCCTTTTGTCTACATACTACTAGATTAGGATTGCAGTACAAAATACATCTATGCAATAAATACCCATATAATCTCAATAGCCTGAAGTAAACTCTTAATTAACTCTTTACACTCTCCATCAAGCTGAAATATAGATTTTAATGATATTGAGCTTGTTTCAAATGAAATCACAGCATACCCTACTCAATGGTCACTTGTAAATTTTCTGTACATGCTATATACTCCCGACATATTGGATTTGATGAGATGAATATGGCAGCCTGGTTATCAAATCACAATCATGGAGGGGCAGACTGCCAAATCCATTCTCAGTCTTGATCTAACATCAAGCATACTCACATAAGTTTGCAATTAGTCTGAACCATAGCATGATATTCTAATTCCATTGATGTTGCTAACACATTTTTGCTTCTTATTCTTCTATGACATTGAATTATCTCACAAAAGGCACAGTATCTTCGGGTGGTTTTTTAATCTGTAAGAGCCCTTACCGATTAGTTTTTGGTCTTGCAAGTTGTCTTGTTTGCTAATACAAGATTAATCAGATAAGTTGAACCTTTGCGTTGCATGAATATGCTTTGTTGGTTGGTCTCATCTTAGCAAACCTAGAACCCCAAGTGAAATATATCTTCTAGAATTGTTTTTCAATAAGAAATATTACATGAGATAATTTGTTATGTATCAGATCAGATGGAAATAAAATGACTTTTGTGGTTGATTTAGAAGTCTATGCATGGTTCATTACAAGTCTGTGCATTTATATGGTCACGTCTTAGATTTGTTACTGTACAATTATTAAATGAGAGGTAGTATTTTCATCACATTCCATGTTTTCTCAAATAAATTGCTGTTGTTTAGGTTGCTGTTTTGAAGGAGCACTTCTCACCTTATGGCGAACTTTCCTCCGTAGAGCTAGAAGACGTGCAAGTAAATGATAGTAGCCAACAAGAGGCTCATATAACTTTCACTACTCGTTGGGCAGCCGAGAGGGCATTTATTAATGGTAAATGCTGGAATGACCTGAATCTGAAATTCATGTGGCTGACACCTACTGGTTCTAGTAATTCGACGGGTGGTAGAGAACGTTCTCTATCCGCTCCCAAGGAGCCCTTAGATTCAGATGACCATTCCAAAGAAAAATTAGGAAACTCTTTGAACCAGGAAGTAATTGAATCAGATGGCGAGAATAAAAATTCTGAAACTAGAAATGGTTTGGAGCTTATGGAAATGGAACCAAGTGAAGATCCCCAGTCTACCACAAGGCAAGTTTCTTCTCCCGAACACTCACCCGAGGGAAGTGTCTGTTGAGGATCTACTAATGGTCAGATTTGTACAGCAAGGTAAAATTTTTAATCTACGAAACTCTAATTTTCAGGGGCCTATTTTTTGTTTCTATTTTCAATTTCTGAAAATTTATTATTCCATGTTCCTTTTTAAATGCTCGAGACTTGTAAATTTCCTTCTTTTTGGCTGCCTCCTGTATTTGGTGGTATTAGATGAATGGTGCATCATGTAGTTCACTTTTAGGATACAAGTTTTGAAGTTCAAAATTGTGTTAAAAGCCATTGAACGCTTACATAACAAATATTCGGAAACCCTTTTTCCCTTTATGTCTGTAGTTACAGTCGAAAAATAATTGAAGCGATTAGTCACTTAGTTTGATTACATACCTTTAAATGTTATTTATTTCACTTCTATCTATTGATTATTGGTTAGAGACTCTTAAACTGAGACAACGGCATAGTGATCCCCCAAAAAATTATTATGCGAAGTGTTGGAACAAAACATTTCAGTTTTTTTTAAGAAAATTTTGTTATTATTTTATATCATATTATTGCCCATATGATATAAATTAATTATCGGTTATATTATCCCTATTATTTGCAGGAGAAAAATGTTGAGACATTTAATATTGAATGCTTTTACTTTTTAGTCATTATTATTTTGTAATTCTTTAATTCCATTTAGGCTTATGCTAACCCACTACTTTCATTCAATGTCACCTAGTAAATGATATATAAAAATTGAAGCGATTGTAGCGTTGCCTCAAGGTTTTTTAGTTTTTTTTTTCTTTTTTTTTGTGGGATGCACCAGTCTTTGCTGTAGTGCAAAGCAAAGACAATGCTTCAAGGCCTCAGTAGCAAGCTACTGCAGTTGGCTCCTTCCCCTAAAAATTAAATTTAATATCGTGTGAACCAATGGCCTCAAGGTTTTTTAGTTATCCCCACTTTTTTAGCTTTAAAGTAGATTAGATTAAAATCTTCTATAATGTTCAAATAGTTGTGTTTATAGCAGTGAAAGTGTTGATAACAACTAAGGTGGGAAAGATGAGGAGTAATAATAGTAATTATTATAGTAAATCTAGTAGCAGTGATGACAACAATGAAGACATTGTCTATGGTAGTACTTGATGTTGATAATAGAGGTAATAATAATAGGGATGTTGATAATAGAGGTAATAATAATAGGGATGTTGATAATAGAGGTAATAATAACAGTATCAATGAGGATGGTGGTGGAGACTGTGGTGATGTTGCTTGATGAAGTGGTGGTAGTAGTAGTGTCATGAATGGTGGTAGACATGCAGACAATAATAAGTGGTGGTGATAATTGTAGAAGTGATGGTATTGGGAATAATGATGGTTGTGGTTAGGAATCATAAACTCTACTCAAACCTTAGGGAATACATGCTTATTTTAGAATGAGTGCAAGTATGTGTATTACAATACTCAACTTGTTTTCTCTCATCATTTATATTTATATTATATACGAACACTATAATAAATAAATTATGTAAATATTTTTTTTTATAATTTAAATCTTAAAATGATTATATTAGATGAGTATGATTGAAATATGTTTACTTATGACTTAGAGTATTATGCTTGAATACTGAATGACATTTGAGTGATTTCACGGAAGAATTACAATTATTTATTATTTAATTTCTAAATTAAGAAAAAAAAATCACGTTCACATTTATCTTTATGTATAATATAATATTTTATTTACGAGTATTTGATAATTTTTTACATTTTTGTGAGTTTTTAAATATGTATCATTGGAGCTATATCTTCCTGCAACCTCCATAAGTTTTTTTATTCTAAAAATATTCTTTAATATTTTGGATTATGTAGTTCGGAAGTCTTTTGTTAGCTTTTGTTAGCTTTCGGATTATGTAATCCGAAAGCCTTTTGTGATTAGTTTCTGGATTACATAATTTTGGATAATATAATTCAAAAATTATTTTCTTTTCAGATGCTTGATTAGCTTTTGGATTCGTAATTTGGAAAAGTCTTTTTTGGATTGAGATTAGTTT
>Ga0123341_1003428_pt1 | contig 13593 bp, 6 predicted proteins | sample Turbeapinknodule_FD_89959 | JGI IMG/M metagenome (GOLD analysis project Ga0123341, IMG submission 89959) | Root nodule microbial communities of legume samples collected from Mexico - Turtle bean Mexico pink nodule | ecosystem: Host-associated > Plants > Roots > Nodule | place: Mexico: Nepantla... | reverse complement strand
CCATTCGGCTGTTGAAAAAAATGAACACTTAAGTTCTGGATAAATTAATCCTTAACCAAAAAAATATCAACAGTTAGCTTCCGAATATATATATCCGGATTGCATAAACTAGTTCCGGATATTTTCATCCGTAAGGTAATGATGAACTATGAATATCAGCGTCCAGAAGCAATGAGCCACAGTTCCGGATATTAATATCCGTATTGAAAATTTTGACTTCTGGATATTAATATCCGTAAGCAAAAAAACATATTTCCAGATTCCGATATTCGGGTCCAGCTGAGCTCGAGAAAAAACCAGAAACGAACGAAAATGGATTACTTACCTCATTAACTTGGCAAACGAAGCTTACACTCAACTTAGCAACAATGAACGAAGCACAACCTCTTCTTTTGTAGCTCAAAGCAAAGCTTCACACATTCATGAACTTCCTCTTCCTCACCATCCAATGTTTTCATAAGTGAAGAAGACAAGGGCATTTTAGGATTTTTAAAAGTATGTCGTGTGCCAGTCACAATTGATCGGGTGGAGGAAGCAATTGCCAATTGGCAGTTTCTTCCTGCACCCCTACATTTTTCTTCCTGCACCCTCACAAGGTTGCACAAAGACAAAAGTGTCCCTATATAAATTGTACATTTATTTTTTTTTTGTATTCTGGATTATGAAATCCGGTAAATTTTCGAATTGACGCTTCCGGTAAATTCTTGGATTGACGCATCCGGTAATCTCCTGGATTGATGCTTCCGGTAGTACATGAATGATAGTGTTAATCCAAAATAAAAAATGCAAAACATCCATAATTGAAAAAACCATTCCGGATCCATCAATCCGTAATTCAAAATATGCATTTCGGATTCAGAAATCCATAATTGAAAAAATCATTCCGAATCCACCAATCCGTAATAGAAATTAGGCTTCCGGATTCAGCAATCTGAAAATCAATAATTTATGCAAACTTTGCTTCCGGAACACCCCCTCATCTGGAATGCAACATGATTCACTTCCGGATTGATGAATCCGTAGCACACTCCCAAATCCCGAAATTGTGGGGGTCAGTTTCAGAATTTACAAAATTGTGGGGGTGCAGGAAGAAAAATGTAGGGTTGCAGGAAGAAACTCTCTTGCCAATTTATATAAAACAAGCCCAATGGCAAACCCAAAGTAGCCCAGTTATAATTACGATTCAAGTTTGTCGTAACAAAAAAGAATCTAATCTACGCCAGCACAGTTATCCTCAATTCATTATTCCAACTACGCTCCCTCCACGTCATAGTCGATGGCCAGCACCGGAACTCACTGTCTCCAACTCCCCGGCGCCGCCGCGTCGACTCACCGGAGAACCTCCATTTCGTGCAAGAAGAAAACGGATAAGATTGCATTCAAGGAAACGAAAGAAGGCTTCGTGGACTACGACCTAGGACTGCACGAGGTCTCTACCAAAATCTCCGGCCTCCGCAAGGACAACATCGCTACCCACTACCGCCTCCGTGTCGCCGGAAACCGCTTCCAGAAGGACTGGACGGTGTCCGAGGTCGCCGACCTCGTCCTCTCGCTCGACCTCTCCGACGACATCGACGGCCTACTCAACCGTTGGATAGGCCGCTTCGCACGCAAGAACTTTCCCTACCTTATTAAGGTATTCCGCAATTTCCGATTCTCGTGTGCACGAGTTTGAGCGTTTTTGTTTACAATATAATCCGCATTTCGTTTTTCGTTTTCGATTATGTAGGAGTTGACGCAGCGAGGGTCCATTGGACACTGTAATCGCGTATTCAGGTGGATGAAGTACCAGAGAAACTACTGTGCGCGCAATGATATATACAACATGATGATTAGGTTGCACGCTCGCCACAATCGAACGGACCATGCACGTGGATTGTTTTTCGAGATGCAGGAATGGAGGTGAATTAATGGATTTAAGTTCTGGATTGGTAAAATTTTCATACGAGGAAAAAGTAATTTTGCGAACTCCATTGTACATTTCTGAATTTCAATGCAAAACTAAGAAAAAAATTGTTGTTTTTGGAGTAAATATATTTTTGAACTGTCTGTGCTGAAATCCAAGCATGCACCGTGACAAAATGATTCGAGGTTCTCCCGTTAATTAAAATCAATCTACACACCTCAATGCTTTGGAGTTAATTGAGAGAAATTTTATACAACTTAAGTACACAAGTTGATTTTAGCTTATGGGAGAAGCTATATTCATTTTACCTTCTCATTTTTTTTATTTATGCTTATTATTTTAAGTTCTTATGAAAAGGTTTATTCAAACAAGGGTTTATTGTTGTGGTTTTGTAGGTGTAAACCGGATGTTGAGACTTATAATGCTCTTATCAACGCACATGGTCGAGCTGGACAGTGGCGTTGGGCTTTGAATATCATGGATGACATGCTGCGTGCAGCTGTGTGTACTTAGCATTTTTCTTCCCTAGTCATATTTAGTGAGTTCAACTTGATGTGATCAACATTTTAACTTAATTATGGTTTTTAAGTTGTAGCTAAGTAAGTTTGGTGAAGGAGAGGGAGCAAGAGAGCATATTTTATAGCTGTACTACTTTGACACTTTAACGGTAACTTGATACATATTTTTGCGGGATCCAGTTTATGGTGATTTACGCCTCTTGCAATCCACGTTCTTAATGATTTAAGATATATATATGAAGTGTGCAGGACTTCATTACATTGTAATATGTAAATTTTATGTTTATATACATGTAAATTAAATTTGTTTCAGTAGATTGTAGAGAATATCTATCTCCCAATCCTGGGAAGTGGGAACACTATAGGTTTTGTTCTGGTTAGTGTTGAATTGCTTTATGCATCATGTAGTACCTGCACTGCATGTTAGAAATAAATGATTAATCCTGGTGATGAGATATTTGTGATCAATGTGATCTTGCTAGTTTTAATTTCATTTTCTTCAGACCCTAGGTTGTCGTAAACTGGCAATTTATAGAATAAACATTTCAATTGGTGGTAGGGTATGTTAACTATAAGTGCTGTTTTTGACACACTGACATATTTTTGCAGATTCCACCGAGTAGATATACCTATAACAACTTGATAAATGCTTGTGGATCTAGTGGGAATTGGAAAGAAGCACTCAACGTTTGCAAGAAAATGACAGAACATGGTGTTGGGCCTGATCTTGTTACTCACAATATTATTCTATCTGCATTTAAAAGTGGCGCTCAGTATTTGAAAGCTCTGTCATATTTTGAACTAATGAAGGGAACTCATATTCGTCCTGACACAACGACACTTAATATTATTATCCATTGTCTAGTAAAGCTTCAACAATATGACAAAGCTATTGATATTTTTAATTCCATGAGGGAGAAGAAATCAGAATGTACCCCTGATGTTGTTACATTCACAAGTATCATTCACTTGTATTCTGTGTGTGGACAAGTTGATAATTGTGAGGCTGCATTCAATATGATGCTTGCAGAAGGGCTGAAACCTAATATAGTCTCATATAATGCACTAATTGGTGCATATGCTGCTTGTGGGATGGACAATGAGGCACTTTTGGTTTTCAATGAGATAAAAGGAAATGGTTTTCGGCCTGATGTTGTATCTTATACGTCTCTCCTTAATGCTTATGGAAGGTCACAAAAACCCCAAAAAGCAAGGGAAATATTTGATATGATGAAGACAAACAAGTTGAAGCCAAACCTTGTCAGTTACAATTCACTGATCGATGCCTATGGATCTAGTGGTTTTCTGACAGATGCAATTGAAGTCTTGCGAGAAATGGAACAAGATGGAATTCAACCAAATGTTGTTTCAATATGCACACTCTTGGCTGCCTGCGGACGATGCAGTCGGAAGGTGAAGATTGACACAGTGCTAACAGCAGCTAAGATGCGAGGAATTAAGTTAAACACAGTTGCTTATAATTCTGCTATAGGGAGCTATATGAATGTAGGGGAATATGACAAAGCTATAAACTTGTATAAATCTATGAGGAAGAAAAAAATTAAAACTAATTCTGTTACTTACACTGTGTTGATAAGTGGTTGTTGTAAGATGTCAAAATATGGTGAAGCCCTATCTTTTATGAAAGAAATGATGCATCTAAAACTTCCTTTGACCAAAGAGCTCTACTCTTCTGTCATATGTGCCTATAGCAAACAGGTAAGTACATAGATGGATCTTAGTGGTGTGAATCCATGAAATTTGAGACTTCTGTTTCTTTTCCTTCACATTTTTCTATGATAATGTTTTAGGGTCAAATTGAAGAAGCAGAATCTACATTTAACTTGATGAAATCATCTGGTTGTTACCCTGATGTGGTTACATACACCTCCATGCTTGATGCCTACAGTGCAGCTGGTAAAATAATTTTTTAATGAATTAAATATTAGGATGTTATTAATGTATGTATACTGAATAACAATATTTTCTATCAGGCAATTGGGAGAAAGCCTATGCACTCTTTGAAGAAATGGAAGCAAGTGACATCAAGCTAGATACCATTGCCTGTGCAGCTCTAATGAGATCTTTTAATAAAGGTGGTCAACCGGGAAGGGTTCTTAATCTTGCAGAAAGCATGAGAGAAAAAGAAATTCCTTTCACTGATACTATATTTTTTGAAATGGTATCAGCCTGTAGCATGTAAGTTCAGATTTTATGATATATTTTTCATTTTAAAAGAAGTATTGCACACTAAACTTGTCTTTCCCTGTTTTACTTTTCGTAGGCTTTCTTGAAACTTCTAACATGTCCATTTTACCATGGGTATAGTGCCTCCTATGTTAAGTCTAAATTGAGCTAGTTAAGCTGGAAATTAGCTAGTATCTTTCTGATCAAGACATCATGGAACTTTTTCAATGTGATGCAAAATTATCATGCCTACTACTTTTCATGGTTAGAATTCTATTATTTGCTGCTTTGATTGGTGTAGAGGCTGTAAAAGGGTTTTATTTTAACAACAATTAAGTAGTTTTCATTTTATCCACTGTTTGACACAAATTATTGTTATTATTGTTCAGCAGAAAATATATTTCTGCACAATAATATTTAAGAATTTGTAATTTGTTAATTATATTATTGGTGGAACTTGAAGTTGAGTGGTGTTATGATGAATTGATACATTTTATCACATTTTTTTCATATATTCTGAAATTTGATGCTTTGGTACATATTTACTCGTCAAAGCTGAGAATTTAATGAGAAGAGTGGGCAAGAAACAAAAGGAGAGATGCCTTTACTCAAATTACATTGGTTTGATTAGCATAATATTTTTTCTTTAGTTAATGTTTTTTACTGTTATGTTCCGATCAAACTGACTGTGTCTCTTTTGCTATAAGATTACAAGATTGGAGGACAGCTGTTGATTTGATCAAGTACATAGAGTCCTCACTTCCTGTAATTTCATCCGGGTGTTTGAATCAGTTCCTGCATTCTTTAGGAAAAAGTGGAAAGATTGAAACTATGTTGAAGGTCAGCCAAATATTCTCGTAGAGATATTAATGTTATCAAGAACAATAAGTATGATTTCCCACTACATTGTAATCTTTTACATTACCTTTTTTTATTTTCTTCATGTGTGCAGTTATTCTTCAAAATCTTGGCATCGGGTATTGATGTTAACTTAAACACTTACTCTATTTTATTGAAGAACCTTTTATCATCTGGAAATTGGAGGAAGTATTTAGAGGTAAGATCTTGCTCTCTCTTTAAGATTAATTTAATGCACAGAAGTTTATATATATAGCTGGAACAAATATTAAGAGTTGCATCTAACTGATTATAGTTGAAAGTTGAAAATATATGGTTTTGATGGAAAAGGAGGGGAAAGTGTGTATTTCACCGAAATAAAATGCATATAATGCGATTAAAATTTCTATCTATAGTAAATATCTTGGTGAAATACCAGTGTAGGACAATTACTACAAAACCCAACCCAACAACAATGTTAACAGAAAAAAAAAATCCAACTTTAAAAGAATTCTAATATTCAAATAAATATTATCATTTTTTGCCAAAGTACTTCCAATTCCAATGCCATACTAGTTCCGTGTTTGTGAAGAGTTGTTACACTCTGGCAATTGTACTAGTTTTTGAAAAGTAGTACTAGTGAACGTGAAGTATCATTCACGTTAGGATTTATGTTAACAGGTAGTTTTTCGCTTAATCAAACCATAATTATCAATCTTGTATAGTGATCTGTAGCAGCAGGATTGTGCATAGAGGGATGACCACTATTCAAAATCTTTACTTACAGATTAAATAATTATATGTATGTGTGCTCAAAATTTTAAAAGGAAATTTCCCAAAATTCACTACATATTCATAATTAAGGAACAGAAGATGAGGAATCAAACTAAATTCAAAAGATATATTACATTTCAACTAGCTTGAGTGTGGGTTCCCCTAGTACTTAGGTGCTTATTTTAGTTTTTCAAGCTCTAGCTTTGATCTTGAAGTATTACCGTGAATTTTTTCCGTTACAATCAAAGAGGAGAAATAAGGATTTATTTATTTATTAAATATATAGTAAAATAAAAAAAAGAGAGTAAAATAACACCAAACTAGGAACACCCTAGAAAAACTATAACTTTTTTACTCCAATCCAACAAGTTGCTTTGAAAGTTGACCAACAAGTAGTAAATGAACAAAACTATTACATGAATTGGATGTTAAGCATTAAACTCAAAGCCGCCATCAATTTTGTTTTCCGTGAAAATTTGAATGACCAATAATTACCTTTAATTCTAGTTTTGAATGTTATTTATAGTATGATTTTAAATGTAATTTATAGTATAGTTGATATCAAAGAACAGATGAGATGAATTGGAAAGTCTACTATGTGGACTATATAGTAATATTGTACTCTCCATTTGAAAATGCAGCAGTGAAAGAAAAATACATTCTCTGTTCACCTTAGAACCAATCAAATTACAGAACCATCAAAACTTCTGTTTTTCTCATGACTGTAGATATTTGGCTGTTTAATTTCATTTTGGGCATTTCACGTTGTATTAAACCACATCTGAAAAATACCCAAATCCTGAGCAGGTATTGCAATGGATGGAGGATGCAGGAATTCATCCATCAAATGAAATGTACCACGATATATCTGCGTTTTCTCAAAAATGCTGTGGGCACGAAAATGCTGCTGTTATAAAAGAAAGACTTGGTATGAAAATTCATGTTGCATTGAGGATTGTTTTTCCTTATGTTCATATGCATGTGCTTTATCCTTTTAATAGACTCTGCTATTTGAAGAGGTTTATATTATTTAGTTAATTTGTGTGATTTTTCTTAGGCATGTACCAGGATGAGTGTTATTTTTAGAGGGAGGGGAGGGGGGGGTACCAAAATCTGGTTCAATACTAATGGCACAACAATGCTTCCATGTCCCTCTGCTTTCAATGCTTATCAACTATATTATGATCGGTGCTTGTCATATGGAATTTGAATTCTATTAACTGATGATTCCTTAATAGACTCAGAAAGGGGGAGATTGAAATTGCTACCTGGATCTGAAACCATGAATTTGTGTTAGCCAGATATATTAAGAATTTCAATACTCTGGATCCTCTACTTCAAACCTCTGCTTGCAATGTCCTATTTTACCTTGTGTAAGACAGACAGTTATCCTAGTCAATTTCTGCTGTGTACAAGTGATGTAGGTGGGTGCAATCTTAGACTTATTCAAACTGGTTTCTTATCAAGGAATTCTTTTTTCTACTTTTTTTATATGCTGAAAATGGGTAGCAGTTAGACCTCACTGATACTATTTGTGCTCCCACTTACTACCATGTAAGTGGAGGAATTTTATGGAACCTAATCCAGAATTGTCAAGAGTATGTCTGTGATGGGGTTTACTTGGAGTTGGTAGATATACCATTTGGTCAAATGCTACAGGTGGGAATTGAATCTAAGCTTTGAATTATGGCAAATGTATCCCTTGGAACCAGAAGAAAATAATTAGGGTAAACAATATGTTGACTTCATCTAAGTCCACAACAGAAGCCTGAAAATGACACTTAAATTCGTCAATAGACATCTTGTACATATCCTATTTTCTCGTTTCACTCCTGGAAAAGAAATGGAGCTGCTTGAGGAAGTGATGATTTCTTTTACACTTAGAAGGGAATAACACTTTTAATAGCATGTTTTTGCTTGTATAATTTTTAATAAAAAGCCCTGGTATTTTCTGTCTTATTATCAGCTTTCATGATAGCTCATTGCTCATCTGTGTTTTAATAATAGCTACTTCTTTATTCCGTTAAAGTTTGTGGACATTATTTATAGATTCAGATCATACAATAATCATGGCAATAAACTTGTACAGAATCCTTGAAAAGAAAATCTGAGGATCAAATTTCTGCCAACCGACCAGGTGAAACTCCTGTTCTTAGTTGACCACTGTCATGGAATCACAATTTTTTGGCTTAGCTGTGACACACCGGTCCAACTTTTGCTGAACTTCTGCCTGAGATTTTGTGAAGATTGAAGTTGGAACTCAATGTGATGGATCACACGCTACTCTTGTATAAAGATTAGGAAAAATGCTATTAACACATTTCATTATTGAATGAAATTTTGACGAAAACCACAAGATCTCATTAAATAAGTGATATTTACAAAAATTGTGATATCAATAAATTTTACTGAGTAATAGAAAAATGTTCAGAAGGGTGTGTAAATGATTGAGTTCCTAGCATTTTCCAAAGACATTTTGTTCATTTTAGGCTGCAATTTGTAAACAATACCATGTTTTGCTCCTCTATGTATACTAGTAATACGTTTGGACTGTACTGTAAATGTAAGCTCCACTGGGATCACTCTTCTAGTTCTTCCTTCACTCCCATATTTTCTTTTCCACTCCCATAACACGTGTCTTTATCTTTGTCATTTGAAGTTATATATTAAATTACTTAATGTGGAATATTGTTGTGATTGTTGGATTATATAAGTTGGAATATAGTTTTGGATTTAGTAATTCATAATTCGTAATTATATTTCGGATTCTTTAATCTGAGAATTTGGAATTTGGAATTTGGAATATGGTATTAGAATATTCGGATTACAAATATTTCAAATTGCATTATTTAGAATTTGAAATACAATTCTGAATATTTTAATGTAGAAAATCGTTTCAGTTTAGAAACATACAATTCGAAAGATGTTTGACATATTTTAAAAGTAGCGAGGAATTTTTTTCAAGTTATAGAAAAATGTATTTTAGTAAATATATTAGTAGGAGAAGAAAGTGCAGGGTGGAAGGAGGAATTGACCCACTAAATATATGTAAGGTTATTTCTTCCTCCACCTTTACGGGTTGAATACGCCCAAGAGAAGGAAAATTAAGTGGCTTAAGGATTTTACAAGATTATAATAGAATATTAAAAGTAATATTTATAATATTTTTATTTTATTTTAGTTCCCTCTGTTTTCAAATTAAAATTAATATTTATAATATTTGTGGTTTATATTTTAGTTGGATGATGATACTTTAGGGTCATCATGATGAAGCAACAATAAAAAATATTCCTGTGTTTATTTAGGAATCCAAGAGTAAGTAGGGTTTAATTAGCTTCCTATCAAATAGTGGTTTCAGCAGCTTAATTACTGAGTAGGTCCTCTGGAGGATAGCAACCATGGGAGAGATTGGTTTATTTATTCTACTGCTGGAATCCTGAAACCAATGATACATTTTTATAGGAAGCTAAAAGCTACATACTCTACAATGCCTGTAATCTACCATTAAAATTGTAACAAAGAAAGCTTTATCTCTGGTATAGGATTGTGATAGGTATTTTGTTTGCAGTTACAGTCACCAGAAGGATATTCACGATCCTGCATTAAGCAGTTTCATGTTAGATGCATGAGGGAGTTTGTCTATCCCTTGCTTTCTAGCTCGAAAGCCATTAAGAATAATATCTTCGAATGGTCTCTCATCCCACCTATATAATCTCTCATTTTTTTTACTTACGAACACTTTTTTTATATTATTTATTATTTTTTCCAATATAGTCCTAGGTGGAAATTGGGGGGATTTTTTTGTATGTAAGGATCCGGAAATGATTCAACTACAAAAAAAAATAATATTAAAGAATAGTCAGTTATAACATCTTTTTATGTCTATCTCATAAAATGGAAAACAATGATCTAAAAGATAATAAAATGAGAATATTCATTCTTCTTCTTCTTTCTAAACCTTTTTTCAGTGACTAACGCAGATCGAAGTAGGACAGAGAGAGAGAGGAATGGGTACTCGAGAGGTCTACGAAGAGAAACTAAGGACCGGAAATCTGGACCACGATCCCACCCTCAACCCTGGCCTCTGTTCCCCTCGATGCCCGCGTTCTCTCTCTCCTCAACCCTAATTCCGTTAGTATTTTTCTCACTCTCTTTGTCCTCAACGTTTTTTGTCTCTAACTGCGCTTAACGTGTTCGATGAATTGACTCAACCAAATTGTCTTTGTTTTGCGATCAGGAAAGAGGCGAGTGGACCATCACTCCCGTCTTGCACGACGCCACTGCTGTGGTAAGTTCCTCCCTTCCCTATTGGGTCCGCTTAGAGGTTATCGTATCATTACAATATTGATTTTAATATTCTAATTCAATTGAGGTTATTCTAAATATTATGTAAATACACAAACTAGAATATTTTTCCAAATTACATAATCTTATTCTAAAGGATTACACAATAGAATAGGGTAGGGCAGTTAGTAAATGTGAACGTAATTGGTCTCTGTCGGCGCATAACTCTTAACCTAAAACAGTCACATATATAAGTGAGTAATGTTGGAAATAAAAGGGAGAAATTTTACCCTAATACTAGTTAGTCACAGTAGTTATTGTAGTTGTCCCCCTTTTATCTATCATTATTGCGGGCCAACCCGCAGTGCTGGTCATGAAAACCAGCCCCCATTTTGCGAGCCTATGCGGAGCGGGGGCCAGCCCACTTAGCCACTTCTAAATTCAGTCTTAATATTAAATATGACAATAATAACAATCTTGTCGGGCTGCTTCTTCCTGCACCTCCATACCTTCTTCTCTCACCTCTATAGATTTTTCGTATTTCCAAAAATGCCCCTCTGTAATATTCCGGATTACATAATCCGGAAGTTATTTTTCAAATTTGTAATTAGCTTCCTGATTATATAATCTGGAAGTCTTTTTTCAAATGCATGATTACTTTCCGGATTACATAATCCGGAAGTCTTTTTTAACTTCCGGATTATGTAATCCGGAAGTCTTTTTTTAAATGCGTTTTCGGATTACATAATCCTGGGGTGGCACAAGAAGGATAAAAATGTATTTTCATGTTGTGTATGGAGTTACGAGAAGAAGATATGGAGGTGCAGGAAGAAACAGTCCTCTAAAGGCAATGAGGTTCTAGTTACAGTATCATGTCTTAATTTATTAATTTGAGGTATTACACAAGTCAGAACAGAATATCAAATCAAATTTATATGACAATAAGAAAGTTCCATCGAAAAGAAAAGTCTAACCAAAGAAGCTTTCCCCTTGATTCCGTCCAAAACATTCCTGCCAAGAGAGAATGGAGAATCAGTGAAACGAGAAAGGGAGAAGAGCAAATGAGAAAACCTCTCTTGTTGAGCTTACTGGTAAACCCTACGTTGAGTCATCGCCATTCCGTTCTGCATAAACCCTGAAAAATCCTGCTGTCTCGTTTAACAAATTCGATTGGAAGTGACTTTCAGACTATATAAAAGGTTACCCGACAATCAAATAAGTATTGTAGTTGTACTAGAATGAATGGTGTATTAATGAAAGCATATCTTATTCTTATATAATAATGATGCTTATTTATGGTATTTATAGTAGATTATTTTGTTTATGAATCGTACTCAATATATATCTTTACTTAAACATTATCAAATTTATCACATCTTTACTTAAACATTGCCAAATTTATCACATATTACTGGAAATGGAAATTGTAGTGAGTTTATCTTATTTTAATACATTAATTCTATCTGGTTGGACAACTTTGGATACCGCATGATTGAATCATTCCGGACTGTCTGGTACATTACTCAAAAAAGATAATTCAATATTCATGTTTGTAGTTAAAATGATATTTTCCTTTTTTTTAAATTGTAAATACTGTTTAGTAATTAAGAGTCACAAAATAACCATCAAATTAATATCTTGCAGAAACAAGTTTTCTTTGCTAACGGTTCTAAATTGCACTCAACAACATTAATTAAAGTTTTTGGAGACTGTGACCGCATCCGTTAGATTTCATTGCAACAGACCTTAGAGATTCATAAGGGTGTTTGCGAGGTAGGCATGGTTATCACTTTTTGCTTATTTAATGGAAGCTGTTTGATGATATGTCTCATAGACTTTCGGATCTTGTTTTTCGATGTTACATCTTAACGGAAGTAAGCAATTTTAATGACTATGATGTTTCTTGGCTGCATTTAACTGCTGTTGTATGAAATTTCTGTAGATGTTTGATTTTCTAGCAGAATGTGAACTCTTTATGGTATTGTTTTACCCTTGTGACCAATGGCTGGGCTACTGCCTTAATATACACTTTGTCTATCCTCAGATGAGTATTTTGAAGTATCTGGGGACGTCCAGGCATAAGCTTTTTGCTGCAGGAAAGTATCCTAAAGGTAAATGTAAACTAATTGAACTCGTGTGAACTGAATTTCCTATGATCTGATACTGAAAGCAACTGAGGATGAAGCTGTTATAGTAGTAAACAATTATATGCCTATGTTAGTGAATTGGTTTTTCGTTAGATGAAGATTCTTAAACCCAAAGATCACCATCAACTTATACTTGGATGGAAATGTAGAAAGTTAATGGAATTACCCCTAGAATATTATACATTTTAGTAATGCCGAGATAAATTCTTTCAGCAGTTCTCCCAAACAGATTCACGGTAAGGGTTTCTCGTTTCCCAGATCCATCGATCTGTTTTGGGTTTGTCTCCTTTGGGTTCGTTGTTCGTTCTAGTTCGTCATTCTGTTATGGGTTTGTCTACTCTGGGTCTGTCATTCCGTTCTGGGTATGTCATTCCATTTTGGCTGAAAATTTGAAATGTGTGAAAGTGAGACTGTTATATTATTTAGAGATATTATATCTATTTTTTATATGAAGTTCAGCCTTACAAGTCTGGGGAGTTTGCACGAGTCTATAGACTCTCTCTAAGAACCTTGATTATTGATTATAGGCCTCTATTCTCTTGAAAAGTTTATCGTAAAAGCACAACTGTAATAAAATTTAAATAAAAAAAAAAGTTAAATGTAAGTTCTGATTATGATCCTTTTATTTTTTAAAGAAAAAATATACATAGTTCGAAGAAAATGCAATCAAGCTTTTATACAGAATTTTGAAGCATCCATGTATATCATTACTTGTGTGTGAAAGTAAGAACAATAATTACAGCTCGTTATTTTTGGATAATCAATTAAACCCAGTTACCATATTGTTTTTATTTTCATTGCAGTACTCAGTTTTTCCACTTTCCACACAACTCCAAATTCCTCCGTGGAACTTCACTCACAAGAAGAGGAAGTAGTAATTGCTTTGGGAAGTAATGTAGGTGACAGGCTGCATAACTTTAAGGAAGCCTTGAAATTGATG
>Ga0123341_1003426_pt1 | contig 13596 bp, 6 predicted proteins | sample Turbeapinknodule_FD_89959 | JGI IMG/M metagenome (GOLD analysis project Ga0123341, IMG submission 89959) | Root nodule microbial communities of legume samples collected from Mexico - Turtle bean Mexico pink nodule | ecosystem: Host-associated > Plants > Roots > Nodule | place: Mexico: Nepantla... | reverse complement strand
GAGAAACTTACCTCTACATGTTCCAAGAGGTCCAAAATCAAGTGTAGCATAGTCTTTAAATTCTTGTCAAAGTAGCATAGGAATTTTCTTTTGTAAAATTGTTTAATTTGTAATTAGGGTGAACTTTGGTTCCTAAAAACCAACCTAAGTTAGATTAAGGTTTCTAGAAACTCCTAATCTAACTAAGGCCGGTTACTTTAGGCCTAATGGCATCACATGAGACACACATTGTCACGCTTGCCATGTGTGCTTCCATTAGGCGCCAACTTTCATTTCATTAGGATTTGAATTTCCTACTAATTTGGCTCTTCATTTCCGGTCCTCCTTGGCTATAAAAGGAGGAGCCTACCTCATGTTTTTACAAGATTAATTCATTAGTGAAATGCTGCCAATTTTGTGCCAGTCTCACTCTTTGCCTAAACTCTCTTAGGATTAGGTTATTAATCTTCCGAAATTTCACCTTCAAGAAGAGTAGGCCTCACCTCTCTCAAACCACACTTCTCATGCACCTCCAAGGCTATCATCACTTTTAGGAGAGCCTTGTTCCGCCAACAATCCATGGAGCTTCCGCATTCATCAACAAAAACCTCAAGAAAGGAGACACAAATCCATCAGGTGTAGTAATGTAAAAAAGTCTCAGGGGAAGGACAAAGGTTAAACATATGACATACAAGCCGAAAAGCTTCTAGTGAAGCCCACAAGTTGGGGTGAAGCTGAGTGGGGCAACATTGAGTGTCTGAAGGACACCCATTGTAAACTCATCAAAAGGAAAAGCTATGTGGAGGCCAGTGAAGAAACAAGAATATGCAAGAAAAAGGGGTTTCGGTAGGGGCCCAACAGATACATATGTTGTTGGTCGGGTGACAATAATCTACTATTATGATGCCATCCACGACATCTGGTTTCGAAAGGCAAATCCTCTCCACGAAAGAAACAATGGAGGATTCGTCGCAAAACTGAGTAAAGTACTCAGTGACCTTGTGATCAACCCAATCAAACCCATTACGATGGAACGAATCGCTTATTATAGCAGGGGTCGATCGGTTGGCAAGAAGAAGAAGTAAAAGAAGATGAACAGTGAAACGAAACTTTGCTCAAAATCATTAGATTGTTTTAGATCCAACAGTCCTTATCTCGTTGTACAGTTTCACGCCTAAAAACCTCGGAAGAGTCGGAGCAAAAGATGTAAAGGGTGAATGGTGGGGAACCACTATTTATAGGCGTTGTAACACCATAAACAGTGAAACGACACTTTGCTCAAATCCATTAGATTGTTTCAGATCCAACGGTCCTTATCTCGTCGTACAATTTCGCACCTAAAAACCCTAAGTCATCATGAGGCTCGTCCCGTTAAAGCCTTGGCTCCGCCAACGCGCCACATCCTGCCTCAAAAAGAGCAACGATCACATCTAGACTCTTCAAGTGAACCTCTTGAGCCTGGGGGCCAATGTACCAGTCAGAACCGGATGAGACCTAGAAGCCTCGGTACCCGGTTCTGGTCAACCAACATGTTCAAATTGTATTAAGATCAGGAGGAGATTAACAAGCCTAAACCATACGGAAACATTAGGTAATTCGCTCTTAATCACGATCCAAACACTAATCCGACCCAATAATAATGGGCCTATAATAAACATAAATAATCACAACTTTTGAGAAAAATGCACGTCATTATCGTGCATTAATTGCACCGAACATTGAATACCAAATATTACTTGAGCATCAGAGCACCTTTTACAAATGTCCTCCCAACCAAAAGCCTACGAAGAAAAGGAAAGCTTGATTAAAGTAAAGGAGCTAGAGTAGAGAAAGAAAAAGTACGGTATAATTCGAGAAGTGTGAGGAAAAACGTGAACTGACTGACTAAAGCAAAGTTCAGTAGGTAGAAGTTCTCTTAGTCCTTTTTGTACGAGAACATATGATATTCAAAAAATTTATAAGATACCTTTATCTTGTTCCTATATCCCTACATACGTATGATACATACTCAAAGAGAGAATTATCAATTCTCTTGCAACATTTTGATCAAAATCATGATCATCAAACTATGAATTACATATGTCTGATACTCATATGGATAGAATTATCAATTCTCTTACAACAATTTCGATCAATATCACCATATTCAATAGACCACATGCATGGCCCAGGCCATTTAATACCCTTACCAACTCTTCACCTCTACACCAAATTTCATAATACAATCACACACATATATGAGATGCTATCTTATTTTTCTCTATCTACCTCCCAAGGTTGCAAAAATTTCAAGCATTATTTATGTAAAACAAATATAATACTTATATATTCCTATTTTGTTTCATTTTGTATTCAATTATGAGAAAAGAAGAAACTCTTAGTTTGTAAGAAAACATAGATCATAAAGAATCTACTTTGAATTGAATCTGAAGGAAACTTCTAAGACTAATTTTGGGGAGAACTTTGGATTGGTAGCTTTATTAGACCAGCAATTTATTTCTGTCAGTGATCAAGTGGTGAAAGAGAAACACAGCACACTTCATAGCTCGCCCCACCAGCATGCAATGGTCAACTAGGCTAAGCTGGATGGACACACTATGAATTAATTGGTGTTGTTGGGGACCCAAAATGTACCATGAACATGGAAAGTGAGTGGTGAGGGGATTTTGAGGCATATGTCAAAGCAATGTAATCAATTGTGCTCCAAATCCAAGAACAAAAAAAGTGGCAAAAGCGAATTGAAAGATAATGTAAGGGCATCTTAATACATGGTATAATAAGTTTTTAGAGCTACTTTAGACTCAATCAGAGTCCCTGGTGCCACCCTATTCACACTCTCTCTATCTCACTAAGCAGCAGTGAAGTAATGGTGTGCACAGCTATTACAAGTCCAAATGATCCAATCATCACCTGCAACCACCAATAATAGAATAGACCCAAATCAGTGTAACCTACCAAAATATGATGAATAATTAACACATTTATCATGTGTTTCCTTGATCATAAAGTAATGAGCAAGTACACTAACATAAACAGAAAACCAACATTTGTATTCTATAATATAGTCCAGCTTCTACGGTCATGTTAGAGATCTGTACATTGACAAATGCAGAAGTATTATCAGATAATCAATCTATTACACATAGAGTGAGAAAATAAATCCTTATATATATATATATATATATATATATTTATTACACTTTTTTTTTTTTTTTACCACAAATTTTCCCAAACCCACAAGACACTTTTGTTCTTATTTGAAAACGAAGTCTCAAATTGTAATAGTAGTTGCAGTTTTATCACGTTTTTCAATGTCTGACTGCAAGTGAGATCTTAAATACTCGAAAAATCTTTCTACTCTAAAAGTAACCGTTCTTCTTCTTTTTTGTATTTGGTGTATAAAAATTGGTTATAGTAAATTAAAATTTTAAAAACTTTAATACTTAATGTTGTGACCATGGTATAGTTGCAGATTATCATTTCTGAAAACCATGTTGGATAGAATCTATAGGTAACTTCTACTAACAGATATAATTCTATATTTTGTTCATGTATTGTTTAGATGGACACATGAATTTGATAGGTGATATGAAAAGAGTGTGTAGGAAAATGTGAGAGAGAAGCACCTGTCCTTCATGGCCACAAGAGGTGGGAAGAGGGTGGAAAGTAGCAGAGTCGACTTCATCAGTGGGAAGAGGCACTGCAGGGTTACTGCTGATGAAGGGCACGCTGCCACTTGATGAAGGTGAAGGACCGGGTGAACCTTGTAGAGTATTAAAATGCCATGGAAAGAAAGGAGATGGTGACACTTCAGCAGAAATTGGAGGTGAAAGTTGTGGAGGCATTGCTGAAGCTTGAGGTGTGGCTGCTATTATTGCTGAGGTCACCTCAATGGCTAGCTTCTGAGAAGCTTGGCATGCTCTGAGAGACCCATCATTGAAGCTAAAGTAGAAGAAACCAGGGCGTGATGGATGCCACTGACAACATTAACATATAATGGTCAAAATAATAACAAACCAACACAAAACTGTTCAGCTTCTAATTAATTCTCTTGCTAAGTTGAATGTGACAATATTAAGCATTTTATATTTAAAAAAATTAGGTTTATTGATTTTTTTATTTCTTTATAAAGCATATCAGAACATAGTAGGTCATATATAGTTTACTTAGCTTTTCTTGGTGGAAATCTCTAATTTTTTATGTTGACAGTGCTCATGATATACATTAATATAGAGATTAAGGCATGTTGTTAAAATGAAACTTCAATTTTGATTAGAGATTAGTATAAAAAATATTTAAGTAACTAGATACATTTGAGTTTAATTAACAAAAGCATGATGTAGATATGACATTATTCATAGTTTTTAACCTTTTTTTTTCTGCAAAATCAATGGTTTTGGAAGCACTCAAAGTTTTGAAGGGTCTTACCGTGTAGGAGGCAGTGTTGGGATTGGTGAGAAGAATAGCTTGTGAGAAATTGCAGAGATGAAAGGCATTCTGGTTCTTGAAAATGTAGATGTCGTAGTGTTGCTTGTGATTGAAAACTGAGACATAGAGTAATGTTAGTTGGTAGTGTTAAAAAATGCTCAGCACAAAGATTCCAATGTTTTCTGGGGTATTTTGTTAGTAGGAATACTCACTGATGGAATCTCCAATGTGAACAGTGGGGTTATTCCACTCTGAAGATCCATCAACTGTAATGGTGGTGCAGCGAGAAGAGTGGAATAGTAAAGGTAGAAGAGTGAAGAAGAAAATGGAAAAAGACATTTTCATTAATTTGCTTTGCTTTTGAAGGAAAATTTTGGAGATGTTATAGAGGCTTTGTGGTTTTTATGTTCTATATCTCTCTCATGGTATATATGAAAATTAAGGAACAGGAAAATAAATTATATATGAAAGTTGTTTGGGTGGTGAAACAGCGAAAGCAAGTCAGTGGGGGAACCAAACTTTTAAATTTTCAGAAGAAAAAACTTGGCCTACACCAAACTCTATTCAAGACTTTAAGGAAGAGAACATATGTATATTGTATAGATATCTTTTTCTACTAATATATTTATTTTTGCACAACTTAAAGTGTCAATTTTTCTATAAGATTGTTGGATCTGAAATGTTAGTTAGCTGAAATATTAGATCCATACTAATATTATTAAATGATTAACGTGAAGTTTTATTAAAAAAAATATACATTGTTTTTGGCAAAAAAGATATGTAGTCTACAAGGTTGTTTTGTTTAATTTTAGGAATAACAAAATGTGGGACAGTTTATCCTGTCATCAGCTGGATAATTTGGTCGGATGGGGTCATATATTGAGCTCACCAATATGCTTTGGTTCATCTTATTTAGCTAACAAACCTAAAAAGTCGAGCAATTACGTATTAAAATCATCTTATTGGTTAAAAGTAATTTGGAATATTAAGGTAAGATGTGAGATTTCAAAACCAGTAAAATTTAGGGATGAGATTACTAAAAGGAGAGAGTTGCAGCATTTTATATATATTTGAATTAGATGTATTTACGTCAATTACTAAGTTTAATATGGTTAATTTTAGGTGATAAACAATAGAATTAGTTTATCTTCTGCATGAAATCAAATAGTTTTTTTTTTTTATAAAATTTTATATTTAACTATGTTGGTTGATGGCTTTTACTATGTGACTTAAAATAAATAAAAAATAGTCTCAAACTATTATTCCTAATCAATATTAATTAGACCCAATTAGTAGAAACAAATGAAAAATTGTCATCACAACATGTGGGCCAACATGGATTGTTGTTGTATAATAGAAACAAAAAAGTCAAGCTCATTTGTTCCCCAATTTCTTTCAGCCAGCTATTGTACAAAGGGGAGGAGATATTTTTTCACCCAATTTATTTTTCCTGACATGTTAATTTGACCATGGGTGATTCTAGAGTTCTTGAGACAAATTTCTCTCAATCTCACGACTACACAATGTAGTGAAGGTTAAAAATTTGATTTTCTTTTATCTTTGCTCAAGGCTTCTCTTACAAGGCAAGTATTCGTAAACCACTTTTCTTCTAAATTGATGGTCACCTTTGATGAGCAAGAAGAAAAACCAACGTTTCTCATCATCTTCTTCAATCCTTTTCTAACATTCCCATTCATAATTCAAGGTAAGTCTGTGCTTTTAGGAGGAGTTTAGAAACATCTAATATATATTTTTAGGCTTTTAACTTAGAATTTCTTTCCTTTGGTGTGTTTATGCAGTGATGTCAAAGAGTGATGTATGCCAAACTTCACAAGGATATAAAATTTTCTCTTTTCAACTGTAGGTTTCTGATGTGGGTTGTTAAAAGTGCTTTTTTGAGGACTTTGAGTTCATAGGGCATTTAAAGGTTTCTTTATCAATTATTCAAGGTTTTTGCTGTGATGGTCTATCTTGTTGTGATTCAGCTTGTGTAGGTTTAAGGCATGGTAGTAAGTATTGTACGATTCACGATACGATTCTGAGTGCTTACGATACGAATCGTAAGAATAATCATTTTTCTCCTGTATCGTAGTTGTATCGTGTGAATCGTGATACGAATCGTGCGAATTATGGTACGAAACGACTCCGTATCGCAACTTGCTTTTAAAAAATCCTAATTTTAATTTGAATTATTTTATACAAATCCTAATTTTAATTTTAATTGCTTTTATAAATAACCCGCGAACGAAGTGCAACATTTCAAACGTTCTTGCTCATTTCGAAAGTTTTTGCCCTTCTTCTCTACGTTCTTCTTCGACCAACAACAACCAAGTCGCGACGGTGACTGCAACGGAGACTGTGACGGCGACTGCGATGACGACTGCGACAATGAACGACAACTACGGTGTCCTTCTTCTCTCAAACAGCAACGATAGAGCTTGAAGGTGTGAAGGACATCAACGACGACGACGAAGCTCGCGGCGAAGGCAACGAACGAAACCAGCTGTCGGAGGCAGAAATAACCTTTTTTTAATTGTGGAGGAAGAGCAAACAGGGGAGGTTTAGGGGAGGCTTTTTGTTGTTGTCTTCATTCATTTATTTATTAAGACGAGTCAAACAAAAAGAGAGTCAAACATCACATGGAAGTAGTCAGACATCTCATGGAAGTACTGTGAAAGTCTTCCAACAAATAGATTACAAATAAAATGTAAGTTTTGCTCTCATACTTGTTGGGGTGGAATAGTAAGGATGAAGCATCATCTTGTTGGAACAAAGAAAGACGTTATCCCTATTGTAGTGTTCCAGATGAGGTGAAGACAATCTTTTTTATGCGGCTGGATATTATATTTTTTAAATGTTTATGAATCTTACGATTCAAGACACGAAACAATTCACGATTCGAAATATAGGCTCTTCGATTCACGATACGATTCACGATTCAACTACCATGGTTTAAGGTGCATTAGTTGTATTTTGTTGGAATTTGTTAGTTCTACGTCCCTTTAGGCAAGACACGTTTAAGGTTGTTTTTACCTGGGATGTCATTGCTAAGTAATGCAAAAGGCAAATAAATTTTTGATGTGCCAACTTAGTCTTTGGCTATGCTTTAGTTTTTTTAGGAGTGGAGTGTCAAACATAAATTGTGTTTTGTTGTGAAGGGTTCTTATTGTCCAAGGATATTTCTTTATAATTTTGTATAAGGGTTGGAACATTCTTAAATGCTCGTTTTATTTTATTTATTCTTTGTTAATAAAAATAAATTATTCAAGGTAAGTTCTTCTATTGCTTTTATTCTTTTTTTAGTTTATCCTTTCCTTCATTTTGGGATCTATTTAGATGTGTTTTTATGAAGAGAGAAACTGTTATAGAGCTCTTCTTCTTTAAATATATTGTGATCAAAGCTTCATCAAAGTGACATACTTGACTCCAATCTATAAACCTTATTTTTTAGTCTTGTTAAAAGTTTTTGAATATTTTTTTTTTAGTTTATGATGTTGTGATGGTTATTTGAAAAATTTGGGTAAAAAACAAAGAATTCTTTAGATATGAAAAATTGCTTGTTTCTAAATTATAAGAATTTATTGTCGAAATGATGTATTATTCATGTTATTTAAAATGTATGATATCCAATAAATTTCACCTGAATATGTAACATATTATTATTGATAATTGGTTATTATTTTGTGTTATTTGAAAATTTTGGGAAAGTTCAAAATACATCCATTATGTTATTGATCAAATTTTCGTTAAAATGTACATTAAATATTGGTTTAGCAAGTGATAAAAATTGATTATTTGCGGAGATATGTATGTGTTGACATTGAGATGGCATGAGATGATAAATTTCAACTCTATGAAACCGATCTATAAAAGGGTGGTGAATATAGGAAATTGTGAATTTAGTGTGATTTACAGTTAAGATCACATGTGGATAATTATTGAGATATGGACTACAAAAGAGTGGTGAATACGTGAAATTATGAATTTAGTGTGATTTACAACTGTTAAGTTAACATGTTAATTATTATTGAGATACACTAGGTTATAAACTCCATATAAGGTCTTGGATACCAATGGGTATGTGGAGTGGTGAAAGATTGTCTTGGGATTGATGAACACAATTAACGGAAGTTAGAACCATTTTGCCTCACAATCCATTTCCAAACTAACTTTTGACTATACTTTTTAGTCAAAAGGGTTAAGTTTCACACATATTGTATTTTTCGAATGAGATGACCTACTAATGGCACAACCCCTAGCAAAGGACCAACCACTAGGGCAATGACTATAAGAATACAAGAAGAGTGAGACCCGACTACTCCAAGGGGAGACATACTCTTATACATCTTTGAAGATTCATGACGTAGTTGTAAAAATTATAATGGAATTTTAATTCCTTTCAAAAATAACTTAGTTCAAGTAGTATAGATTTTGGCTTGTAATTTGCCTTAAGTAAACTAAGGTTAGTGTTATTGTTCCTAAAACCTACCTAGGGTATAACTGAGCTCAATTAAGCCCACATTAAATCCTAGACTGGTTACCTAAACCTAATTAGTCACACGGATCACACACCTTCACACTTGCCATGTGACTTTCTTTTGGTGCCTAGTTTAAATTTCAAAACTCCTACCAATTTGCTTGTAAGCTTGACCAGACCTTTAACTACAAATGGAGGTGCTTGGCTCTTTTGAAATTCAGATCAATAATATTAGAGTTATGCTGCCAGCATTGTTAGGAAAGGCTCTCTTTGTATTTCCTCTCTTTAAGTTAGATGCCTTTGTTCATCTCCTCTCCCTCTCCAAGTGATTAGGCTTCACCTATCACTCTCCAAAACACCTCACGACACTCCAAGCTCCATGAGAATTATTTGAGTTCTTCCTTGGCTTCACTCCTTCATTGCTTCCGCCTCCATCTACACTTAAATTGGTGATAGTTTTCGGTTCATGAAGAAGGAACTCCATCATTTGGTATCAAAAGCTATGGTTCAAACAAGGTGTAGTTATTTCTTCTTCTTTTTCTAAGTCTTTCTTTGAATTTTCGTGTTGTCTACATTACTTTTTAATTGTCTTGAGTTGTTTTTAATCTTGTTTTACCATTTATTTTGTGCCTATTTGAGGTTTAATTGGTTCAATTTTTAAATTATATGTTGAACCTTCTATATCATGAGTTAAGGAATCCAATTATGCAATCCGTATATGAGCTTTTATTTTAATGGAGTCTTGTTTCTTTTTTTGATGTTTTTAATTCATATAACCGTGTGTATTTTAAGTCATTTTATTTCTAAATCTAATTCTACTCATGTCAAGTCATGTTAGTTCATAATTGTCAACAATTTTTCGTAGTACTTTTCTTGAATTGTTGTTTCTTGTTTTGGTCGAATTCTTCTATTTGTGTTAAACATATATGCGCCTTTGAATGCTTTTCAATTTTGAATTTGACTTCATTACTTGTTAATTAGTTCAATAAAATGTCCTTAGAGTTAGAATTTCCATTGTGTCTTGAGTATATTCCATCGAAATTTTTTAAAAATCCTTTTTACCAAAAATTTTCCAAAATTGAGTGTTGACTGAAATTAATTAGTGTAGTTTGTAGTTTGATATGTTAGAGAAAAATTCTAAAATTAAGTACATTGATTTGTTAAGAAAGTGCATCCAAATTCAAATAGAAAAAAAATCAAATACAAAAGCATATTAGATTAAGTGCACCAAACGCGATGAATATGCGTCCAACAAGACGAACTTGGCAAAAAAATCTCCAGATTTATGAAAATTAATTGGACATATGTTTTGACAAAATTCCAGTGCCCTTATTCAATTTATTGATTATACAATGAAAAAAATTCCAGAGACTGAATCTAGAAACAAAAATTAAAATAATGATTTTCTACAATTTTTAATATTTTGGTTTTATTCATCTCTTCCAGATCCTTTCTTTAAGATTCCAATATGTGTGCTTGCTTTCTTTGTTTGCCTTAAGTTTTTGTTTGTCAATTTTGTTCTAATCATTTGAGTTTGTCAATCACAATTCCTTTTGAGTGGTACTTGTTTCAAATTAAACTTTTTGTTCTTTTTAACTTGCTTGACCTCTAATTTGGAGTGGCATTTTACCTTGGTGAACATTTGGAGTTGTGATTTGGTGAGAAAATAATCCTTTGGAGAAGGAAAACGGTGGATCAATCAAGGTTTAATATCCTAAGGAGATAAAGCAAGGAGAAGAAACACCAAAATCAAGAAAAAGAAAAAACACTTGGAATGAATAGTTTAAGCAATATTATTTTGTGATTATATTCATTTTGAGTTGTAAATATTTTAAAATTTCAAATTAGTGGATTAATCTTTCGCTTTAGTTAGTGAGTGTGCCTTCAAGGTCCAAAGGAGGGCCAAGAAGCCTCACCTAGGAAACGTCTAGTTTAAATTTTCTAGTCTTAGAAATTTAATTGTTTTCCTTTTTGCTTTCAATTCTTTCTTTTATTTGTTGTTCTATATCTTGTTGTGTTTCTAATAATTTCTTAGAGAAAAAATTATGAAGTATATTGGGATAGTATCTGGCTAGAAAAGGCTTGGTACTTAAATGATCCTCAATGGTCCACCTCCCTTTCCTAGGAATCTACCTAGTGTACTAAGCTTAACTTTTCTCTTTGGAAAATGTTTTTAATACAATAATTTATCATGTCTAAACCTACTACTCTCCTTAGTGAAAATGACTTAAGTCCCACAAAAACTCTTCTAAGACAAATGGGACATGATCTACAATCACTTCAACTAAGGCAACTACAACATGAGGAATAAAATAATTGATAAAAAAACGTGAAAGAGATTCTCATCTTGTAGTTCTTTAGGAGGAGTTAAGAATGATAAAAGAAAAATATTATATAATAAAAGGAAAATATAAAAAGATTCAAACCCTTAGAAGTTCTACGTTTGGTGACTCCCATACTGGAGAATGGAGTCTTTGAATACATGATTGTTATCAACCTACCCATAGAAGGGATAGAAGAGAAAGCGCTAGAATAGAAATCAAAGTTCAGTTATCTCATTTTCATGGGAAAGAAAATGTTGAAATCTACCTAGATTGGGAAATAAAGGTAGAATAACTATTTGTCTATCACCATGTAAGTGAGGAAAGAAAAGTACCCCTAACTACCTTAAGCTTTCAGAATAATGTTATGTATTGGTGGACCTCCCTACAAACAAAAAGATGCCTTCATAAGGAACCTCCGATTACATGATGGAATGATCTCTTGAGGCGTTACTATATTCCTTCTTACTATAATAGGGAACTAATGAACAAGCTCCAAAGGCTCCAACAAAAGAATATGAGTGTAGAAGAATATGGGTAGAAAATGGAGTTGTATATGATGAGAGCATCCATTAGGGAAGAAGAAAATATCACCATATATAGGTTCTTAAGTGGTCTTAGTCTTGAGATAAGAGATAAAGTAGAACTTATGCCCTATAGGGATCTAATGACTCGGTCCAACTTTGTATCAAAGTTGAACAACAAAATTTGAGAAAAGGATAAAGTCGTAAAGAAAGTTCTTACTCTAACTCTTATCTCGAGAAAAAGCATAAAAAAAAGTACAAAAGGGAGGAAATTTATTGAAGAGATATAAATAAAGTAGAAACTCCCAAGAGCCTAGATAAAGGAAAAGATGTGCAAACCCCAAAACACACACTAGAGAAATACAATGTTTTAAATGTCTTGGTAGATCCTAGAGAAATACAATGTTTTAAATGGCAATGGCTAGAATAATACAAGAAGAATGGAACATACTCTTATACATCTTTGGAGAGTCATGACCTAGTTGTAAAAATTAGAATAGGATTTTAATTCCTTGCAAAATAACTTAGTTCAAGTAGAATAAATTTTGGCTTGTAATTTGCTTCAAGAGACTAGGATTAAGGTTAGGGTTCCTAAAACCTACCTAGAGTATAATTGGGCTCAATTAAGTCCACATTAAACCCTAGGTTTGTTACCTAAACCTTATTAGTCACACGAAATACACACTTTCACACTTGCCATGTGACTTGCTTTTGGCACCTAGTTTAAATTTCAAAACTCTCACCAATTTGCTTGTAAGCTTGGTCAGGCCTTCAACTATAAATGGGGTGCTTGGCTCTTTAAAATTCAAATCAATATTATAATTATGCTGCTAACAAAAGTTCTCACTGTCTTTTCTCTCTTTAGATTAGACACATTTGTTGATCTCCTCTCCCTTTTCAAGTGATTAGGCTTACCTATCGCTCTTCAAAACACCTTATACACTCCAAGCTCCATGAGAATTCTTTGAATTCTTCCTTAACTTCACTTCTTCATTGTCCCCCATCTACACTAGTTGGTGATAGTTTTCGTTTCACAAAAAGGAACTCTATCACCAACCGAGAACTATTCATATTTATGTAAAACTACGATGGCTAGAAAGACATGTTAGCAACATGTTTGAAAAAGTTTACCTAAATTGGATAATATTAATTGATACGTTTGTGACTATTCTATTTTAATACATGTAATCTCTTTATTAATATTTGTGATGTTTTACTATTCTTTTTTTTAAATTGTTTGATTAAAATTCATAAGGAAATTTATTTATTTTAAATAAGTTTAGATATTTTATTATACGATACTAACTATAATTAAATGCATGACATTATTTTATTTAATTACATGTTTTATTTGTGTTAAATATATTATGCGAGGAAATAATGGTTATGATGTGACTTATCATTACACATTGTTTAGGAAAAGATGGTGATTACGTTTCATAAAAAGGTGAGATTAACAAAAATTCATTATGTTAGTGATATACATAATTTGTTTGGTGAAATACAATATGTTTATTTCGTTAACTACGTTTGTAATATTTGTAGATATTAATATATCATATATGTTTTCATTTTATAGAGTTCAAGAGTGAGATTAATCATGTCCTTTCATACTATGTATATTATGATGCAAAGAGAATATCCAATGTTATTAACATTCCGACACTTCTATGTATTAAAGGATACGGATAACAGAGTTATAGAAGGATCCTAATATTAATTGGGTGTCTTTTCTAATTATCAGTTGTTTCTCTTTATATAGGGGAATAACCTTTATTTTGTCTTGTGTGTTATGATTCTAGTATTTAATTATTGATTCTTTTCCTCTTTAGTTAAACCTAGAATGAGTGTACTACTTGTATATATT
>Ga0123341_1003425_pt1 | contig 13596 bp, 15 predicted proteins | sample Turbeapinknodule_FD_89959 | JGI IMG/M metagenome (GOLD analysis project Ga0123341, IMG submission 89959) | Root nodule microbial communities of legume samples collected from Mexico - Turtle bean Mexico pink nodule | ecosystem: Host-associated > Plants > Roots > Nodule | place: Mexico: Nepantla... | reverse complement strand
GCGACGCCCTCGCCGCGCTGGTGGCCGACCGTGGTCACGACAGCGGCGGTTGTGCCTGTGCGCATCGGCGCCTCATGGGCGGCATCGAAAGGCGGCACTTTGGCCTTGCCGTCGACGGCAAGGGCTGCAAGCGCCAGACCCAGCGTGAACTGCGTCTCGATCGTGTGGCCGGTGATGCCGCCAAAACCGCGGATTGCAACACCAGGCAATTGATGTTCGAGAACCGCCCGCTCGCGGGCGGCAATATCGTGCATGCCGGTCGAGCCGGAAAAAATCGCCGTGCTTTCGGCGGAAAGCCCAGCGGCGGGCGCCAGAAGCCGCTCCAGGCGGACTTCGAGATTGCCGGCATTGCGGTTGCCACGGTCGCCCTCGACCGCGTCGATGACGGCATAGATATGGGCGCCGCGGGCCTCCGCGTGCTGGCGCGATTCGAGCACCAGGAAGGCGCCTGCCGAACCGGTGATCATGCCGCCGCCGTCGCTAGGTCGGCGTGACCAGAGCGGCACCCAATCGCCGCGCGCATGGGCGCCGATCGCCTCGGTGAGCAGGATCATGTCGGGCCGTTCGGCAGCGAAGGCGCCGCCAACAAGCGCATGCGAGGATTCGCCTGACTTGATGCGGTAGAAGGCGGTCTCGACGGCTGAAATCCCTGCCGCTTCCTCGCCCATGAAGGTGCGCGACGAGCCGGTGACCTTGTGCACGATCGAAATGTTGCCAGCGAGCAGGTTGGAAAGCTGGGCGAGGAAAAGCGTCGGCCTCAGCTCCGTCGTCAGCTTCTCGTTCAAGAGCAGCTCACGGTCGTTCCGCTTCAGCGCCTCGTCGACGATCAGCGTATCGACATTGATGTCGCGCTCGCCGCCGCCGGCTGCCACGATCATGTCCATCGTGCCGCAGGCCTCGAGATTCTCCTTGAAGCCGGCATCGTCGAGCGCAAGCCCGGCGGCAAAGACGCCGATACGTTGCCAGTTCTCCATCTGGCGCTGATCGCCGCGCTTGGCGATCTGCTGCGACCAGTCGATCTCGGGCAGCGGATGCACCGGATAAGGCTTGAACTTCTCGGTCTCGACGATCGCCTTCGGCGCGCTGCCGGCCTTGAGAAGCGCGATATGCGCATCCTTGCCGACGCCTTGACAGGTGACGATGCCGATGCCCGAAATGACGACGTCGTTTGCAGCCTTGCTCATCCAATCACCCCCTGCGCCGCGATCGCTTCGAGAAGCCCGATCTCGCCGGCACGTTTTTTCACGATATCGCCGAGCGGCACCTCGGAAAACGGCATGGTGCGAAGCTTCAGCTGCGCATCGCAGACCTTTTTGCCGGCGCTGGTGATTTTAGCCTTGGTAACCGCGAAACCCGAACCGTCGTGCTCGAGCACCGCCTCGATGTCGAGCACGGCTTCCGGCTCGACGAAGGTGCGCATCTTGGCGCCGTCGACCGTCATCAGGAAGGGCATGGCGGCAAAATCGGTGACGGCAAGCACCAGCATGCCGGAGGCCTGCGCCATGGTCTCGATCAAGAGCACGCCGGGAACCAGCGGCATTCCGGGAAAATGACCCTCGAAGACGGGACTCTTGGCCGGCACGACGGATCGCGCCTTCAGCGTGCCCTTCTTCAGGTCCACCGCTTCGACGCGGTCAATCATCTGGAAATATTCCAGCAGCATTCGGATCCTCCGGCCCGACAGGCCAGATCCGCCCGCCGGTGACGCCTAGTTAGGAACGAAACCGCCCAGCCGCCATAGTCAGGCGGCAGGGCGCTCAAAAAAAGACGGTTATGTCCTCAGGCCTTGGCTGCTTTGAGCTCGTCGATCTTGGCGCAGAGGTTCTTCAGCACGAAATATTCTTCGGTGGAAACCTTGCCTTCGTTGACTTCCTGCGTCCACTTTTCGAGCGGAATCTTGATGCCGAATTCCTTGTCGATCGCAAAGACAATGTCGAGGAAGTCGAGGCTGTCGATACCGAGGTCGTCGATCGTATGGCTCTCCGGCGTGATCGTCGCGCGGTCGATCTCGCTGGTTTCTGCAATAATGTCGGCAACTTTATCGAATGTAGCGGTCACGCGCTGTACCTCATGAAATGACGATTTAAACCCCCTCATAGGCAAATCCATTTCAAAAGCCAATGCTTTCGTCCGGGCGTTGCGGCAATTTGCCGATTGGGTGTTGCCTAAACAGCAATGGAATGCGGGCCATTGCCGTCACCCGAGGCGGGGCGATGCCGCCGCAGGCAGCCCCGCTGCGCCGGCAGCGCCAACGGGTCGTCCGAATCAAAACCGCGCACGGCCTCGCCTCGCCTTCCACGCGCGGAGCCGCAGGCACGGACATTTGATCTGGATCAAATCGCGAGCCCGGCGAATTTGATAGTCATCAAGCGGCGCTCAAAGAAATCGGGATAGCCGAAGCCGCAATCGGGGCGTAATCGTCTCGATTATGCCGAGCATGCAAGCCATGCTGGGATGCATCAGGATTGCGAAGGATCAGGAAATGGACGTCGCACGCAGTGAGCTTTCCGAGGCCGGCACTCCTGTCGCTTGCCGATCCTGCCAGGCGCGGCACGGCGTCGTCTGCGGCGCCTTGTCTCGCCACCAGCTGAGAGAACTCGGCCGCCATTCGCTGCGCCGCAAGGTCGATGCGGGCTCGCAGATCGTCGCTCAAGGGGCGGAAAGCTCTTTCTATTCGAACATCATGCGCGGGGTGGTGAAACTCTGCAAGGTGATGCCGGACGGGCGCCAGCAGATCGTCGGCCTGCAATTCGCTCCCGATTTCGTCGGAAGGCCCTTCGTGCGCGAGAGCACGCTGTCGGCAGAGGCTGCGACCGATGCCGAAATCTGTGTCTTCCCCCGCAATCTGCTCGACCGCATGATATCGGAGACGCCGGAATTGCAGCGCAGCCTGCACGATCAGGCGCTGAAGGAGCTGGATGCCGCGCGCGAATGGATGCTGACGCTCGGCCGGCGCACCGCCGAGGAGAAGGTCGCAAGCCTTCTCCACCTCATCGCCACGCATGCCGAGCCGCAAACGGCCACCAGCACCGCCTTCGATCTGCCGCTATCGCGCGCCGAGATCGCCGATTTTCTCGGATTGACGATCGAGACCGTCAGCCGTCAGTTGACCCGGCTGCGCAAAGGCGGCGTCATCCGCATCGAGAACGTCCGGCATATCGTCGTCCCAGACATGGATGAGTTGGAAAAGAAAATCAGCGCGTAATCACCACGCGGGTATTGGCAAGGCCGGCTTGACGCGTCAGCGAGAAGAACTGAGCCGCATTGTCGGGATGCAGGCGAACACAGCCATGCGACGCCGGCCGGCCCAGGCGCTTCAGGTCGAAAGTGGCGTGAACGGCATAACCGCCGTTGAAGAACACGGCGTAGGGCATCGGCGCATTGTCGTATTTGCGCGAGCGATGATCGCGCGACAGCCACTTGGCGCTCCACGAACCGGTCGGCGTGACATAGCCGTTGCGCGCGGTCGAAACCTTCCAGCGATACTTGACGAAGCCGTTCTCGGTGACAGTCATCGTCTGCTTGCCGATGCTGATATTGGCGACCAGCGTTGCTGCCTCGGCGGCAACGGGAGAAAACTGCAGCAATAAACTTGCGGCCGCAGCCGCCAAAATCGTCTTCATCATAGCCCCTCTTCGCACCCGCGCGGTTTAATCGCGCCCTCACGATAGGGAGACTAAGGCAATACTTATTAGATTGCTTTAACCCGAATGGTAATCACAATTTTAACACGTCTAACCGACAGCGGCTCGCCTACTGGAGCTTGCGCCCAGCCGCAGGCCGGTTGAGCCTCTGGTAGGCCTTGTTCATCTTCTCGCGGATAGAGGCCATCGTACCGAGATTATGACCGCACGCGGCACAGGTGATGATGTCCGTCTCCCGGATCTCCGGCCGCTCGAACTTCATCTTGGTGCTCTTGCACTTCGGGCACGGTAATTCAACCTGAACTGTCATCGCTCTGCTTCCGGTCTGATGAGATATGAGGCGGTTCAAATAGACGTTTGAGCAGAGCATGTCCACTGGCGGGTGTATGCCGTGCGGCACCCCTACAGAAAACACAAGAACAACCCGAAGACCACACCGGTGAACACCATACAGCTGGCATAAAACACCGACACGCCGTCTTCGATATCGCCAGCGGTGGCAATGTCGCGGCCGGCGTTGTTGATCATTGGCTCCGTCACGATAACACCACCATAGATGCGCGGCCCGGCGAGCTGGACGTTAAGAGCGCCGGCCATTGCCGCCTCCGGCCGGCCGGAATTCGGCGAGCGGTGCAGGCCTCCGTCGCGCATCGCCACCCGGATCGCCTCGCGGCAGGGGCTGATGCCCCGCCGGATCCAGGCGCCGGCAGCGATCAGCAGGATGGAGAGCCGGGCGGCCGGCCAATTGGCGATATCGTCGAGCCGGGCGGCGGCCCAGCCGAAATCGATGTATTTTTCCGACCTGTGGCCGATCATCGAATCCGCCGTGTTCAGCATCTTATAGGCGAGCAAGCCCGGCAGGCCGAAGACGGCATAACAGAGCGCCGGCGCGACGACGCCGTCGGAAAAGTTTTCAGCAAGGCTTTCGATCGCCGCGCGGCAGACGGCCGGCTCATCGAGCGTCTCCGGATCGCGCCCGACGATCCGGGAAACAGCGGTTCGTCCGCCGGCAAGCCCGTGGTCGCGCAGAGCTGTCGCGACGGCCGCAACATGATCGGCAAGGCTCTTCTGCGCCAGGAAGATCGCCACCAGACCGGCCTTCAGCACCAGGCCGGCAAGGCCGAAGAGCGCAAAAAAACGGTCGAACACGAAGCCCGCGGCGATCGACAGCAGCAGCAGCGCCAGGATCGCGGCAACGCCGTTCATCCGGCGTTGGGAGCCCGTAAGGCTCGAGGGATTGAGCTGCTGGTCGGCATAGGAGATCGCTGCGCCGAAGACGACGACGGGATGCGGCACCCGCGACCACAGCCATTGCGGATCGCCGGCGATGCGATCGAGCAGCAGCGCCAGAAGCAGTACCAGAAGGTTTTCGTCGATCGTCATCGCTCAAATCCCTGAAGGGCTTCGCCAAGCCGTCTGTCTGCCGCCGGATCGGGCGTTAGCCCGAAACGCAGCCAATCCGGCGCATAATCGAACTTGCGGACGAGAATATGATGCCGGCAAAGATGGGTGTAAATGTCGACGGCTCTCGCATCGGCGACAAGGGTAAAAAGCGCCGTCCCTCCCGCCATCCGCAATCCGGCGCCGGTCAGCACCGCAGACAGGCCGGCGCAGCGTTCACCGATGCCGCCGCGGATGGCAGACACATCCGAACGCAGCAGCGAGGCGGCCAGTGACAGCGCCGGGCCTGAGACCGCCCAAGGGCCGAGCCAGTTCTCGAAACGCTCCAGAATATCACGGCGCGCAATCGCAAAACCGAGCCGCAAGCCGGCAAGCCCGAAAAACTTGCCGAAGGAGCGGAAGATGATCAGGTTGGAAAGATTTTGCGCCTGGGCTGCGAGACTCAGCGCCGGGTCGGTATCACCAAAGGCCTCGTCGACGACGAGAATCCCGCCCGCCGCCTTCATCCTGTCGTGCAGAGCAATCAGCGTTTCGGCCGGCCAAGACCTGCCGTCCGGATTGTTCGGATTGACGACGACCGCCAGCCGATGCTCGGCCCGAATTGCGGCGACATCGCCGACCGCATCGACGGCAAAACCCGCCGACGTAAAGGCGCGCGCATATTCGCCATAGGTCGGCGATACCACGGCGATCCTATCGTCCGCCATAGGGGCTTGCCCGTCCTGTCGAAGCAGGCGCGGCAGAAGCTGGATCACCGATTGCGTTCCGGGCACCGGCAGCGGTAGAATCTCGCCGCTGCGGTAATAGTCGCGTGCCGCAAACCGTGCCGCGTCGACGAGATGCCCGTCCGGCAGGCGGTGCCAGGCCCTTGCCGGAATGTCAGGCAGGGCGACGGGGCACGGATTGATGCCTGTCGAGAGGTCGAGCCAGTCTTCCGGCCTGCCGCCGAAGGCGGCAGCAGCGGCGGTGATGCCGCCGCCATGGACAATCGGCGCGCTCATGCGGCCGCTCTCGCGAGATCGATCAGATGCATATAGGATCCCGCCACCTGACCGCGCCTCAGACCGACGGCACCGAGATCGGTTCCGAGCGCATCCTGCGCTGTAAACAGCCGCTTTCCATCACCTTCGGAAACGACGGTAGAATAGTGAAATTCGTGCGCCGTCATCGTCCGTGCGAAGAAGGCGCCGTCGAGCGGTGTCACCCGGCGATAGCCGAGATGGCGCCGGCGCTCGGCATAGCTGGTGACAACCGGCAGCAGGCCGAGCATTCCGTGGCGCTTGCCCCCCGCATCGATCAGCCCATCGCCCAGCACCATGTAGCCGCCGCACTCGCCGTAAATCCTGATGCCGCGCGCCGCCGCGTCGAGCATGCCGGCGCGGAAATTCTGCGCTTGGGAGAGCCGCCCGGCATGCAGCTCGGGATAACCGCCCGGCAGATAGACCGCGTCGGCATCGGCGGCCGGTGCCTCGTCGGCGAGCGGCGAGAAGAAGGAAATATCAGCCCCGCGCCGGCGCCAGCCGAGCAGCATATGCTCGTAGGAAAAGGCAAAGGCGATATCACGCGCCACGGCGATACGGGCGCCGATCGGCATCAGCCGGTCGATATTGGCTGCCGATGGCCGGTTGAGCCCCTGCCTGGCGATGCGCAGCAGGAATTCGAAATTGCATTCCTCGGAAACGGCGTCGGCAGCATGGTCGATGAAACTCTCAAGCGTCGCATGTTCGCCGGCCTGGACGAGGCCGAGATGCCGCTCCGGCAAGGCAAGCGCCTTATCGCTGCCGATCACGGCGACAACAGGCATGCGGATAGCCTCCAACGCCTGGCGCAGCATTGCCTCGTGCCGCTCGCTGCCGACCTTGTTGAGGATGACGCCGGCAACGCGGACATCGGCGCGGAATCCGGCAAAACCTGACACCAGCGGCGCCACCGACTGCGACATTCGCGAGGCATCGACGACGAGCACCACGGAAAGGCCGAGTTGGGCGGCAAGATCGGCCGCCGTTCCCTTTCCGTCGGCCGCTCCATCGAAGAGACCCATCATTGCCTCGATGACCAAAATCCGGTCGCCGGAGCGGTGAAGAGCGGCATTGGCCGAGATCAATTCCCCGCGCATCGCCCAGGGATCGAAATTCAGGCAAGGCGCCCCGCTTGCGGCCGCATGGAAGGCGGGGTCGATGTAATCGGGGCCAGCCTTGCCGGGTGCCACCGCGACGCCGCGCCGGCGCAGCGCCCTGAGCAATCCGAGCGTCACTGTCGTCTTGCCGGCGCCGGAGGACGGCGCTGCGATCAGGAGGCCGCTCATATCAGCACCTCGCCGGACCGGCCGAATGGATCGGGCTGCAGCCGCCGGCCCGCCAGCGCACCCAGCCAGTCGAGCGAGGCCCGGAGCCGTACCACCTCGCCGACAACGACCACCGCCGGTGGTTCGAGCCCGGAAGCGGCGGCAGCATCGGTCGCTTCGCCGAGCGTCGTCTCAAGCACCTGTTGCGCGCCGGTCGCCGCATTGCAGACAAAAGCCACGGGCTCGGATGCCGAACGGCCCGACGCAATCAGATTGGCGCTGATCTGGGCGATATGCTTCATCGCCATATACATGACGATGACGGGCGACCCCTTGCCGATCGCCTCCCAATTGATCGCATCCGGCACAATGCCGGAGGAATCGTGACCTGTGAGAAACGTCACGGCATGATTGATCTCGCGATGCGTCACCGGAATGCCGGCATAGGCAAGCCCGCCGATGCCGGCGGTAATCCCGGGCACGATGCGAAACGGGATGTTGTGCTCAACCAGCGTCAGCGCCTCTTCACCGCCGCGTCCGAAGACGAAGGGATCGCCACCCTTCAGCCGCAGCACCCGCTTGCCGGCGCGCGCCAGTTCCACCAGCCGGAGCGAAATGTCGCGCTGTTTCGCCGAGGGCTTGCCGCCGCGTTTTCCCGCATATTCGATTTCCGCGCCTGATCGTGCGAGCGTCAAACAGTCCTCGTTGACGAGCGCGTCATGGACCACCACATCCGCCTCCACGAGTCCCTTGGCGGCGAGCAGCGTTAACAGCCCTGGATCACCGGGGCCGGCCCCGACGAGCCAGACGCTGCCCGGCTCCAGCGCCGGCAGATGGGAGAAAGCGGCATCGATCATCCCGCTGATCTAGGCCGTGCAATGGGCAAGGTCAACGCCGCACGCCGCGCCTCACTTGAAGTTGCTGAGATGACCATGACTCACCTTGGGAGGAAGCGGATTCAAATTCTCGGAAAGCCCGAATAACAATATGAATATATTGGGAGCGAAGACCGGCCGCGATGCAGCCGGCTTCCGAAGCGGTCAAGCCGTAAGCAGCGTGTCGCGGATCAGGCCGATGACCGTTTCCGACTCGATGCCGGTGCAGACGATCTGGCTCGGCAGACCATCCCAGTCACCGGGCGGAAAACGGCGGCCGTCCGGCTTGATGATCGTCTGGCCGTCGGCAATGCCGCCGCAGACGACGCGCACTGCGCCGGTGACCGTGGTGAAAAGCTCGGGCGCCACGACATAGACTGAGGCACAGCTATCATGCACCATCATGCCGTCCTCGACCGCATGCTTGTAAAAATCGATGTAGGACTGCGACAATGCGTCGAGCAGCTTCACCGCCCCGTCTCCCCTGGCCGCCATCTCGCCAAGATAGCTGCGGCTCATCGTGGTGATCGAGGTGACGTCGAGGCCGATGACGGCCACCTTCCAGGGCGCGGTCATGACGATGTCGGCAGCTTCGGGATCGCCGTGGATATTGGCCTCCGCGACCGGCGAGACATTGCCCGGCACATAAAAATTGCCGCCCATGATGACCACGTCCTTGACCAGGCTCGCAACCTCCGGGTCTTCCTTCAGCGCCCGCGCCAGATTGGTCATCCTCCCGACGGCCACCAGCCTGACTTCGCCGGGGTTGGCGCGCACGGTGTCAATGATGAAGCGATGCGCCGGGCGCGGATCGAGCGGCAGGTCGATCGTCTCGGGCACCTTGATATCGCCGAGGCCGTTCTCGCCATGCACCATAGCCGGCCATTCCCGCTCCGCACGCTCGGGATCGATAGTGACGCTCGCGCCCTTGGCGACGGGGGCGGCAATATTCCATTCGCGCTTGAGGAAGAGCGCATTGCGCGTCGTCGTTTCGACCGAGGCATTGCCGAAAACGGTAGTGATGCCGATCAGATCGATCTCGGGATGGCGATGCAGGAAAAGAAGCGCCATGGCGTCGTCGACGCCCGGGTCCGTGTCATAAATGACCTTGTGCATTGGTAACCTCTATAGAGCAATTCCAGCAAAAGTGCCTGAGCGGCTTTGCGCCCGGAATTGCGTTGAAACAAAGATGTGATTCGCTGATCTGCCGGACGGCGTCGCGACGTGCCGCCACCATAACGCCCGTCAGTCTTTCTGCAACCCGATGCGGGCAATCGCCGCCGTCGCATGCGCGGATTTGATCTTGCCGAGCAGCAGTTCCGCATCCACGCCGATGGCCGCGAGCGCGGCCGATTCTGCTACGCCGTGACAGCCGACGCGGGCAAAGACCACAGCGGACGGATGCTTGAGCCGCGGTGTTTCCTGTTCCAGCCGCCGCGCATCGAAGAAGACCGCCGGCACGGTAAAATGGCTGGCAACGGCCAGGATCGCCGCCTCGTGCCTGCGGCTGTCGATGGAAGCGATGGCCGCGAGCTCCGTCCCAGCGATGCCGGCTGCCCTCAACGCCTCGACAGCAAGCGCCAGCACTTCCGCAGCCGGCGTCCCGCGCTCGCAGCCGAGCCCAAGCACATGCCGCCCTGCAGTATTTAAGGAAATATCGCCCATTGAAGCCGTTGAATGCACCCCGCTGTGTCCCTGCAGCCATTGCAGCTTGGAACGGCAAATGCAACAACGCCGCCAGAAAGCCCCCCTTGGAATACCGTCTTGCCCGACATTGCCCTTCATCTTCTTCTGCTGCTTTGTGCGGCTGCCTTCTTTGCCGGTTTCGTCGACGCCATTGCCGGCGGCGGCGGCCTAATCACCGTTCCCGCCATGCTGATCGCCGGCATTCCGCCGCTGCAGACGCTCGGCACCAACAAGGTGCAGTCGATCTTCGGCGCCGCCTCGGCAACGATCGCCTATGCCCGCAAAGGCCATGTGCGGCTTCGAGAACAGCTGCCGATGGCGATGATGGCGGTCATGGGCGGAGCGCTCGGCGCCGCTCTCGCGACGATCGTGCCCGGGCAGGTGCTGCAGGCGATCATGCCGGTGCTGCTGCTCGCGATCGCCATCTTCTTCGCCGTCAAGCCGAACCTCAACGACCTCGACACCCACTGTCTCATCACGCCCTTCGCCTTCGGCCTGACGCTGGTGCCGGTCATCGGCTTCTATGACGGCGTCTTCGGCCCCGGCACCGGCTCCTTTTTCATGCTCTCCTTCGTCACCCTCGCCGGCTTCGGCGTGCTGAAGGCCACCGCCCACACCAAACTTCTCAATTTCGGCTCGAACCTCGGCGCGCTGATCATCTTCGCAAGCTTCGGCGCGATCCTCTGGAAGATCGGCCTGTTAATGGGTGTCTGCCAGTTCCTCGGCGCGCAGCTGGGTTCACGGCTCGCGATGCGCATCGGCGCAAAGCTTATCAAGCCGCTGCTCGTCATCGTCTGCGTCGCGCTTGCGGTCAAGCTGCTCGCCGATCCGGCAAATCCGCTGCGTGTCTGGCTCGGACTCTGAACGACCGCGCGGCCGCCTTCATTACCTCAGGCGTAATTGATAGGGTGCACCACCTTCCCGCATGATCGCGCTGCCTGGAACTGACGGGCGATCAACAGGAGATGACCCGATGAACGACGCAAACAGCAACGCAGAACGTTACCTCGCCATCTGGAACGAGACCGATGCCGCCCGCCGCCGCACGCTCATCGCCGAGAGCTGGTCGGAGGCCGCAACCTATATCGATCCGCTGATGCGCGGCGAAGGTCATGAGCAGATCAATTCGCTGGTCGAAGCGGTGCAGAGCCGCTTCCCCGGCTTCCGCTTCGAACTGATCGGCGCGGCAGACGGCTATGGCGACAATCTGCGCTTCTCCTGGGGCCTCGGGCCTGAAAATGGCGAAGCGCTCATCAAGGGCACGGATTTTGCCGAACTTGCGGGCGGCAAGCTGAAATCCGTCCGCGGCTTCATCGACCAATTGCCGGAAGCCGCGTGATGACGCCGACCGCCCGCTCTCTCGGAGTTCACCTGCGCGAATGGCGCCAGCGCCGCCGCATGAGCCAGCTGGATCTCGCACTCGAAGCCGAGATCTCGCAGCGGCATCTGAGCTTCATCGAGAGCGGGCGCTCGACCCCGAGCCGCGAGATGCTGCTGCACCTTGCCGAGCGTCTCGAGATACCGCTGCGCGACAGGAACCCGCTGCTGCTGGCGGCGGGTTTCGCCCCTGTCTTTGCCGAACGCAAGCTCGATGACCCTGTCCTTCAGGCGGCGCGCCGTGCCGTCGATATGGTGCTCAAAGGGCACGAGCCCTTCCCGGCGCTCGCCATCGACCGCCACTGGACCCTGGTCGCCGCCAACGCCGCGATCGCTCCCTTACTGTCCGGTGTTGCCGATCAGTCGCTGCTTGCACCGCCCGTCAACGTGCTGCGCCTCAGCTTGCATCCGCAGGGATTGGCGCCACACATCGCCAACCACGCTGAATGGCGCGCGCACCTGCTCGATAGGCTGCGTCAGCAGATATCGGCCTCGGGCGATCCTGTCCTGGAAACACTGCTGACGGAGCTGCGGTCCTATCCAGCATCGGAACGGGCCGGCGAAGGCCATGCCGACTATGCCGGCATCGCCGTTCCCCTCCGGCTTGCGACCAAGGCCGGCTTGCTTTCGCTGATCTCGACAACGACGGTCTTCGGCACGCCCGTCGATATCACTCTGTCGGAACTGGCCGTGGAGTCCTTCTTTCCAGCGGATGAAGAAACGGCCGCCATCCTGCGCAGCATCGCACTCAACTGAGCGCCTCAGAACTCCACGCCCGGCTGGCCCTTGATGCCGGAGCGGAAGGGATGCTTGACGAGTTCCATCTCGGTGACCAGATCGGCGATCTCGATCAGTTCTTCCTTGGCATTGCGGCCGGTCAGCACGACATGCGTCATATGGGGCTTCTCGTTCTTCAGAAAGGCGACGACCTCGTTGATGTCGAGATAGTCGTAGCGCAGCGCGATGTTGATTTCATCGAGCAGCACCATGGAATTGCGCTCGTCGCGGATCAGTTCCTTGGCCTTTTCCCAGGCAGCCGAGGCTGCAGCCACGTCGCGGGCGCGGTCCTGCGTTTCCCAGGTGAAACCCTCACCCATGGTGTGGAACTGGCAGAGATCGGAGAAATGCTTCTCGATCAGGTCACGCTCGCCAGTCCACATCGCACCCTTGATGAACTGCACGACGGCGGACGGTTTGCCATGGGCGATGTGGCGGAAGATCATGCCGAAGGCGGAGGACGACTTGCCCTTGCCCTTGCCGGTATGGACGATGATCAAGCCTTTGCCGTCGGTCTTGGTCGCCATGATCTTGTCGCGCGCGGCCTTCTTCTTCGCCATTTTCTCGGCATGGCGCGCATCGTCCTTGCCCGTTTCGTTGTCTGGGATCTCGTCGCTCATCGGTTCACCTCATTCTGTTATTTGGCCAAGTCGAACCGGGCCGAATTGCTGCGCGGCGTCCAGAGGCTGCGGTCGATCGCTTCGCTGAGCCGCTCCCTCATCTCGTCGAATGCCGCCGGGTTCTTTTCCATCATGAAGCTGCGCACGGCCGCATCGGCGACGAAGGCCTGATAGACCGCCTCGAAATGATGCGCGCTGACCGCCCCTGTCGTCGCCGCGAAAGCGAAGAGATAATCGACGGTGGCGGCGATCTCGGCCGCGCCCTTGTAACCGTGGCGCATGACGCCCGCGATCCATTTCGGATTGATGACGCGCCCGCGCACGACACGGCCGATCTCTTCCTCCAACGAACGGATCACCGGCTTTTCCGGCCTGGAATGATCGTTGTGATAGATCGACGGGCGCGTGCCCACGAGCTGTTCGGCCGCCGCCGCCATGCCGCCCTCGAACTGATAGTAGTCGTCGCTGTCGAGCAGATCGTGCTCGCGATTGTCCTGGTTCTGAACGACGGCCTGCACCGAGCGCAGCCGCTCCTCGAACAGGCCGCGCTCGGCCTGGCCCTCCTCGCCGGCGCCATAGGCGTAAGAGCCCCAGACGAGATAGGCTTCGGCGAGATCGGCACGCCGCTCCCAGCCCTTTTCGTCGATCAGCGCCTGCAGGCCGGCGCCGTAGGCGCCGGGCTTCGAACCGAAGACACGGTAGCCCGCCCGCCGTTTTGCCGAGCCCTCGTCCAGACCGGCAGCGGCAAGCCTTGCCGCCTCGCCGCGCATGCGCGCAGCAATCGGATTGTCGGCCGCGTCCTCGTCGAGCGCGCCGACGGCGCGGATCGCCTTGTCGAATAGGGCGATCTGCTCGGGAAAGGCGTCGCGGAAAAAGCCTGAGATCCTGAGCGTCACGTCGACGCGCGGCCGTCCGAGCACTGCTTGCGGGAT
>Ga0123341_1003423_pt1 | contig 13600 bp, 10 predicted proteins | sample Turbeapinknodule_FD_89959 | JGI IMG/M metagenome (GOLD analysis project Ga0123341, IMG submission 89959) | Root nodule microbial communities of legume samples collected from Mexico - Turtle bean Mexico pink nodule | ecosystem: Host-associated > Plants > Roots > Nodule | place: Mexico: Nepantla... | reverse complement strand
TTATTTATTCTTCTTTTATATACAAGGGTAAATTTGTAATCTTACAAATTTTACTATTCAAAATAATTTATAATATTGTTACAACCATCGCATCATTCACCAATTTCAATAAATTTTCCTCACACATCCACTCTAACATACCCCAATCCAAACAACCTCAACTTTCTTCACACTTCCACTCCCCCACAACCTCAACTTTCCACTCCCCCACAACCTCTAATCCAAACAAAGCCTAAGAGTGAAAGAAGGTATTTTCTTTGATGGGTATGACATATAAAAAGATACACACATGTTCTAATTATTACATATCATATAGAAAAGAGTTTGAATGGTTGAAAAAATGTCCTAAGTGTGGGTTATCATGTTACAAGGTGAAGGACAAAAATCAAAACAGTAGTAGTGATGAGATGACAAATGATGTACCCCTATGAAGATTGTGGTATCTTCCAATCATTTTAAGGGGTTAATCATTTGTTTGGATACCCAAGTAATGTTAAAAGCTTTAGATGACATGCAAATAAGATGAAATGTGATAAATTGTTTTGTCTTTCAATTATATCTATGCAGTAGAAGAACATTGATTATGAGTTTTTCAAAATTTTGAAAAGAGTCACTAAATTTTAAGCTTTGCCTAGATTCAAATGGAATGAATCTATTTGTTAAATTTAGTACCAATCATAGTACATGGTTTGTTTTTGCTTTGCTTGTTATTAATAACTTACCTTCTAGGTTGTGTATGAAGCGAAAAATACATGATGTTTTCTATGATGATCTTTAATACATAACAATCGAAAAAGGAAAAATGGTTATCGAAGTCCATTGATTGAAAATTTAAAGATGTCCTGGATGAGGGAGTTGGAGTCTTTGATGAGCTTGACAATGAATCTTTCCAAATACATGTTATCATGTATTATCAATTACTTTTCTATATATGATAATTTGTCAAATGATCATAAATCATGACATGTACATGAAAAAGACATTATATATCAACAATTGAAACAAGTAAGTAAGACAATATACACTCAACATCGAAGACTTTTAAAAGTTATCAGTCATACTACAACTTGAGAAAAACTTTTTATTTACATCAAGAGAATGACAATACGCCCATTTCACCACTAATTTTCAAATTTATAAAAAGGTAAAGAACATGCAAAAATGTCTTTGGAAAATTGAAAAAGAAGTCAAATATTCTATAAGACATGTGAAAGAAGAAGTTCACTTTCTTTGATCTTTTGTATTGGCACAAGTTAAAAGTTAGACATTGTATAAATGCAGTGCATGTAGAAAAAAAATGTATGTAATAGCTTAATTGTTCTTAACAATAAATGGAAAATAAAGAATGATGTAAATGGTCATTTTGAGTTGATTGAAATAAAGATACGAGAGAATATGACACTAAGGAAGGTAGGTAAATGCACATATTTTGCGTGCACATGTTACACTTTGACCAAAAAGGAGAAAATAAGTTTTTGTCATGTCTAAAGTGTGTGATGGTACCCCTAAGGATACTCTTTAAATGTTAAAAACTTTATGTCTATATAGGACTTGAAGCTAGTTGACTTAAAGTCTGACGATTGTCGCACCTTTATGTAATAATTACTACTTGTGACTATTCATGAAATCTTACACAAAAATGGCACACTAGAACTCACTTGTCTTCATTCTTCAATTCTATTTAAAGTAAAGTCATTGACACTTAGAAGTTGAATGTTATCTTGTGTCAGTTATATATGTTTTTTTTTCACTATCCCTTTTTTATGTCATGGTGAATTTGTTTATCTGATAAGAGAAATTAAATTTTGTTGACTAATCTACTTAAGATGGATGTATCCAATTAAATGTTATGTGAAGATTTTGAAATTTTGAAAAGTGTGTTTATATAATCCAAAAGCTTCCACAGTTCAACGTTACATTATAAAAGAAACTATTAAGTTTTACTCAGTGTACATATAGAAAGCTAATTTTGTAAAATTTCCCACCAAATATTGGCACAACATGATCTATAAATATGGTAACCAAATCCCATTACAAAGTGTTGCAAGTACAATAAATATACTAAATAAGACACGAGGTTAGCGAAAGAACCCAAGACAACTGCAAAAATAAATGATGATGGAGCATAACAAGACTTGCATGACTTGGTTTAAAGATAAAATCACGAAAAAGTCAACAACATCTAAAATTTAACATGGTTGAAATGGTCTCAAGTTTGATGTCATATGTTCTATCAGTTTTAACATTGATTGGTTTTTGAAAGATAGTGTAAAATATATTATTCTTTTTCATCTTTACATTTTCTATATTTTGTTCACTAGATTGTCTAGTGTGTTGGATCCTTGATCCAATGTTAGTCTTATATATGAATAATTATATATTAAAGATATTAATGGCACCTAATGTTACTATTGTGCCAAATTAAAGAGATCAAATGCTATTAAATTATGTTTGATAGTTATGTATCTAAAACTTGATGGGACCTTTAATGTATGTTCATTAAGGGGTAATTCTACTTTGTAATGGGTAAATGGAAATATCAAAGGAAGATTTCATCTGTTTATAAATCGGTTAGGTTTCCAAATCACAGTACATTGTTTACTATGATATCTCATCATCAATAAGAGATGGCGGAAATTTTTAAAGGTTTTTTCAGCATAGTACATGTTAGATGTGGAAGGCAAACCATTCTGCTCTCTCATCATCATGAATTCAAATATGCTTTCGCATTTAGGTATAATGATTAACGTGATTATATAATTGATAGTTTTTTCATCAAAAGTTTTAAGTTTGCTTCTAACAATAGGTATCAAAGCTTGGTTTATAATCTTGCATGCCATATCCCTATAGAACCCTTTTAATATAACCTTTTTGAGATAATCCAAGAATACATAGAGAAGAGCTCGACATATTTATGTGCCCATTGAAAAAGATGAATTACCAATATCTTTCATCCCAAAATTCTTAGCTAAAAATATCATGTTTCATGCAATAAATTTATATCGTTGCTAACAAGAAAATCATCAACATACAAAATAAAAAATATACGTACTCCCAAAAGACTTATGGTATATACCGTCATTAACTAAATTCACTTCAAAACAACACGAGGAAATCACATGGTGAAACTTGAAATACTACTATTGAGATGCTTGCTTAAGCCCATAGATGAATTTATTATATTTGCAAATCAAATCATTTGAATCTTTTGCAATAAAGTTAACTGGTTGCACTATGTAAATTGTCTCATCGATGTTACCATTGAGAAACACTATCTTTACCCCAATCTGATATAACACAAGATCGAAATGTGTCATTAATGCCATTATTGTCCAAAAGGAGTCTTCAAAAGAAATTGAAGAAAAAATTTCTCTATAGTCAATGTTCTTTTTTGTGTAAATATTTTTGCAAAAACATGAGCCTTGAACATTTTCTATCACCTTTCGAATCCCTCTTGATCTTAAATATCCATTTGCAACCAATAGGTTTCGCTCCTTTTAGAAATGAAACAAGATCTCACACATCGTTGTCCCTCATGGACCTAATTTTTTCCTTCATGGCACCAATTCACTTTTGAGAATTTGAACTTTCCATAGTTTGACAAAAGTTAACATGATCGTCTTTCGTCAATCCAATTTCGACCTCATGTGATTAGAGATATACAACATAGTCATTTGTTATTGCATTCTCATTTCTCTAGTGGATTTCCTTAATGACAGAGGTTCTTGAGGAGTAAGAGTTTATTCTTCTGAAACAACTTCTTGCATAGAATGTTCTGCATTGTCTTGATTTGTTGTGTCTTGAATAAAGTTAAAAAAAAGACCTTGAATAATGCCAATAACACATGTGGGAATATCAACATATTCCTCTCTAAGAAAAATTCTTTAATTATATCTCCCTTTCCCCAAGAACCGAGCATTTCCTGATTCAAAAATCGACTTAGGTACATATAAAACTTGTACCCCTAGATCTAGATCTAACAAAATAACAACTTATTGTTCTTAAGTCTAATTTCTTTTCATTTGGCCAATAAGGCCTTCCTCAATTGGACAATCCCAAACTTTTTGTCTGTCCAAAGTTCTTAAGGATTTTTTTGAGTTGCTTTTGTCGGTACCCTATTAAGGATCTAGGCTGCAATTTTAAGCACTTTTCCCCAAACTGATTTTGGAAAAATAGAAGGACTAATCATACTTCTTATCATGCCTTCAAGCGTTTTGTTTCACCTTTCAACAACATCATTCAAAGTGGGTGAACTCGACATAGTATACTGTGGGATGATACCACGTTCCTCTAGAAATTTAGAAAATGATCACAAAATTTGCTCACCTAAAGTGTCATATCTACCGCAATAATCACAACCACGGTCAAATCTAACAAAAAAAACTATTCTGTTGCGTTGGTTCTCAACTTCAGCCTTATAATTCTTGAACACATCTTAGTGACTTTTCCTTCTTATGAATGAGATAAATATAGTCATATCTTGAACATTATAAAGTATTGTTGACCATAATAACCAAATTTATCCAGAGCAAAAATAGAAATAAGTTTCGTCTAAAAACGGTACAAATGTTCTTTTATTCAATAAAGTTTAAAGATGGTAACAAAGTTACAGTAATAGTGTGCTGCATCATAATTCATCAAATAAAGTTCCCCTACTAGCTATGAGCTTAAAAGTTATTGTTCTGCTTTTCTCAAATACCATTAAAAAGACCTTTCCTATCATTGCCATGTCACTGCTATAGGACTTCTAACAGCATATTTTCCTGATACCCAAGTAATTGATCCAAAAGATGAACTTCCACTAACTGTTGTATTCTCATTTGAAACAAAACTCACCTTATAACTCAGTTTCTCACCAGTTTTTCTGAAACTAATATTCGTTGGTTCAACCCTGACAGATACTCCCTTTGGTTCTTCCACTTTCACTGCGTAAGAAATTTTTGGGTTCCCTACATTTGTAACTATCCTCTTGTATCTCACACTAGCATTTAGAGCACTAGTACCAAATAGCACAGCAAATGAGGGGTAGTTCAAGTCACCAGCCCGAAGAGCTGATTTTTTGGCGCATTTAAAATTACCTTTTGACAATAAAGCAATCTGGGAGGATGTGTATTTCAGGCTGCACAAGTAATTTAAGTAATCTTTGGTGGTGATGTCATAGACTAATCCTGGATCAGAAGCTCTTTCAGGGTTAACATGGCCTGAACCAAATGCAAAGGGGTCTGCAAATGCTGAATTTTTTGAACCATAGTCAGCAATTGCAGAACCTTTGTTGTTTGATATAGAAGCAGTAGTCATCAGAGCAGATTTGATGGCTGCAGGTGACCAACCGTTGTGCACAGATTTGATCAATGCTGCTATACCACTAACATGAGGACAGGACATTGAGGTACCTGAGACTATGTTAAATAGTGCACTTCTTTTGTCGCTCTTGAGCATGCTTGGACTCGTTGTGGGAGGCCAAGCAGCCAAGATGTTCACACCAGGTGCAGTAACATCTGGCTTGATCACATCTCCTCCTACTGCACTTGGTCCTCTGGAAGAAAATGCTGCCATAACCGGTGCAGGGTCTCCATATGCTGTCCCTAGGAAGGAAATTGAAGCTGTTGGTGCTTTTTCTGAGTGAATGTAGCTTCTAATTATTTTACTTGCTGAGGCCCCTAAAGATGTGCCTGGCAAAACATGAGGGTCAGCGAAAAGTTCTTCTCCCTGGTTTTCTGAGTTGAGTAGTATCATTCCTGCTCCACCTGCCATCTTCACTTCTTCTCCCTTTCCAGTTCTACTGTTTATTCCACGTTCGCAGGCAACTATTTTTCCTTTGACAAACTTTGGATCAAGTGAACCTTTGGTGCAATACTGTGCTGTCCTTTGTGCTTTCGAGGAATTTCCATATACAAGAGGCAATTGGTTTGTTTGCTTGCCCTTGTACAATGATGACCCTTTAAAAAACTTTCCATTTCCAAGCTTCACTTGAGTTGGAAAGCTCCTGTCAGTGTAGCTAGCAGCAACAGTCATGATCCACGGGGCAACATTTCCAACAGTGGAACTAGAGGGGCCTGAATTGCCGGCTGAGCAAGAAACAAAAACACCTTTTTGTGTTGCTCCAAATGAGGCTATGGCAATGCTATCGTTGTAATAAGGTTTGGCAATGCCACCTAATGAGAGTGATAACACATCAACACCATCAGCAACAGCTTTATCAATAGCTGCTAATATGTCAGAGTTAGCACAGCCTAAACGCCAACATACTTTATAAGCAGCTATTCTTGAGGTATACCTCATTCCAGTGGCTGAACCACTGGCCAAGCCGAAAAAGCTGGCATTATTCACCGTGTTTCCAGCTGCAGTTGAGGCTGTGTGTGATCCATGTCCTTGAGCATCTCTAGCAGAACGATAGTCCAGTGTTTCATTGATTCTTCCTGCAAATTTTTCATACCCTTGTAGAAAGACTCTTGCACCAACAAGCTTCTTGTTACAACTTGAGGCAGAGAAATTGGTGCCTGCTTCACAAGCTCCTTTCCACCGAGAAGGTACTTTGGACAAACCTGTGTCTTGGAAACTGACATGTTCAGGCCATATTCCTGTATCAAGGACTCCTATGATCACATCTGAAGCCAAGTTAGAAGCACTCCAAAGTCCTTTTCCCTCCTGTAGGCCAAGAAAATGTGGGCTGTACGTTGTGTGAAGGGTTAATAGTTCGTCAGGTATGGCTGCAACGAAGCCATCCACTTGGTTCAAGTACTCAAGCTGCTTATTTGAAAGTTGAGCAGCAAAACCAAAAAGGCTGGTTTCATAAACATAAAGGAGTTGAGGGGCTCTCTCTTCTTCTTCCAACGAAGCTTCAGAGATGAAATCAATGACTGATTTGAACCAAGGTTTTATGTTATCTTGGGAATGGACCGAGGCTTCGATCTTGGTCTTGTCCATGTGTACTATGTATGTCTGCTTCTCCATTACAGCTACTGATTTTACCACCATAAAGGCCAGGAAGAGTAGGAGTGCCCTGAAGATCATGTTGCCTACACAAAAGTGACACAAGACAAAAAAGAATGAACACTTTATATAATATTTTATCTAACAAAACAAGAGTAGTATACCATATTCAAACTTCTATGAACTCTTTATTCCTTATTGCATATTTTTTTGTTTGGCCTTTACAGACATGATTCTTAGCAATTGAAACATATTTCCTAGTCTAGAAACATTGATAACTTTCAGTAAAAGTTTCCCTGATTGTGTAAATCATACTTTATAAGTATACTATGCAAGGAACATTGTAAACCATACTACTCAAGTAAATGATACATAGCTAATTAGTGTTTACTCAAAAACTAGAGGCTATCAATAAATAGTGACATAGAGAATACAGGTAGAGGGCCAAACCTATGCTGTATTTAACACAAGAACACTAGAGAAAAAGATATGGGGAGTGAACAATGCCAGTAGCTGCTAACACTGAATCTTTAATAAGCACAAGAAGAAGCCAGTTCTGAAAAAGTGAAAAGCATTAAAATGTTGTGTTCATTGAATTGCAGTTCTGCAATGGCAATGAGTTTACCTTTTGTATTCTTATCTTCTACTTCACGACTGCACCATTTAAGTTCTTATATACTTATTGTGATGGGCAACAGGTCCAATCATGGGCCATTGTATATTAAATGGTACAAGTATCTTTCTCCATTCTGTTGTAAGTTATATTATTGACCATGATGGTTGTTTCCACTTTTAATTTTTTCATTATTTTATCCTCTTATGAGAATCTTTTTAATTTCAAATTTACATTTATAATTATGACATCATTTCTTAATTATAGAATATTGTGGTATCTTAGAGACAGTTCTAACAATGTTCATGTGGGCCAAAAACAATCTTATTTTACTTAAGTCAAATAGTAAGCTCTGCAATTGGAAATGGCTCTACCCCATCATTGTCTTGCCAAGAGAGGATGTTGACACAATAAACACCAGTTAATTAAGTTCTAGCTAACAATTTACATTATGTTGACTAACCAGATACACCTCAGATTGCAACAATGAGTAATATTCATAAAAAATTTCATCTCTTATTGTCAAGAAAGAAAGAAATAATATAATTAATTAAATAAAATGTATCATTTACATAATAACTATATATAATAACAATAACAAACATACTAATAAATTAAACAGAAAAAACAAAAATGGAAAACATGGTTATATATAATATCTAGAATACCTAAACACTAAATAACTAATTATATATAATACTTAATTATATTTTATTCTAATATCCCAAATTAGAGAATGACTATAGATGATTCTCAAATTGTCAATGAAACAATCGAAGGTGGTAATAAGAATAGTCTTGATTCTCAAATTGTCAATGAAACAATCGAAGGTGGTAATAAGAATAGTCTTTATGAATATATCAGTTATTTGATATTTAGTTCTGACATGAATAAAAGTCAGGAGTTTCTTTTCAACAAGTTCATAAATTAAGTAACAATAAATATTTATATGTTTGGACATCTCATTGGTAAGAGAAAAGGGATTAGAAACAATGTGCATGACAAATCTGTTGTCGTAAAAGAGTATAGGTGTGTATCAATTGAAACATCAAAATGTTTGAGTAATCTTTGTAGCCAAATTACTTCACTAGCCACTAAAGATAAAACACGGTATTTTGATTCTACTGAATACTTGGACATAGTAGTTTGTTTTACATATTTTCAAGCAATTAAAGAATCACTAAGAAAAAACACAAAAAATAGTGGTTGATTTTCTTGTGTTTAAACAACTTCCCTAGTATGCATCAACATATGTTGAAAGATGAAGTTTGTTCTTGGTCGTAAGAAAGAGACCTTGACTTGAAGTGAAATTCAGGTACTATAATAAGTGACGAACTGCAACTAAATGTGTGGTTAATAGATTTTGTATGTACCGATTAAACTTGTGAACAACAAAAAAGTAATGTTTGGTCTGGAAATAAATAAGTACACAAGTCTTCTAATAATATTCTATACAAAGAGGGATCTTAATAGGGTCTTCATCATTGAAGCTAAGTTTTAAATTGAGATCCATAGGTCATTAAGGATAAAAAGTAATAGAAATTTGATTGATAAAAGTTTTGTACTCATAGTCAGAAAAATAAGTTTTCTTCAAAATTTCCAATGCATACTTCCCCTCAGAAAATAACAATACCAATGTTTAATTGTGCTACCTCAATCCCTAAGAAATATTTGAGTTTGCTAAGATCTTTGGTCTGAAAGTGTTGATACGGTGTTGTTTTACTTATAAGATGTCATGGTGATCACTGCTTGTAAGAACAATGTCATCAACATATACTACGAGATAAATGCACCCAATACTCAAGTGACGATAAAAACTAAATGATCCACTTCACTATGAGTCATACCAAATTGTTGAACAACTTTGCTAATTTTCTAAACAAAGCCCTATGAGACTGCTTGAGGCCATAAGGATTTGCGGAGACGACATACCAATCCAGAAGATTCCCTCCTGAGCAACAAAGTCGGGAGGTTGCTCCATATAAATTTCTTCCTGCAACTCCTCATTAAAAAAGATATTTTTGACATACAGTTGATACAAAAGCCATTGTTGAAGAGCAGTCATGGCACGAATAAGTGAACTGAGGCCGTCTTTGCTATTGGAAAAAAAGTATCACTATATAAACCAAAAATTTGGGTACAACCCTTAGCCACAATGCGAGCTTTGAGACAATCAATAGTACCATTAAAACCAACTTTTATAGCAAAAATCCACCTGCAACCAACAACAAATTTCTCAGAAGGTAAAGGAACAAGGTCTCGAGTTCCATTATTTTGAAGCACACTCATTTCATCAATCATGACCTGACGCCAACCAAGATGAGCTAAGGCTTCACCTACAGACTTTGGAATTGACACAGAAAAATATATGAAAGGCAGGCATAAAAATGTTGAGATAGTCGATGCTAGCTTAAAGCATTATAATGTGGGGAGGGATTACGGGTATAATGCATACCTTTACGGAGGGCAATGAAAATATTAGGTTTAACTATCGAAGCCGGAAGGGACGGGAGATCTGACAATATAAAAGAGTCATCATGTGGACGATGGAAGACTGACAACGATTGTAAACTTGGAAAGGTGGTGGAGGAGGAGAATCTTCAAGTATACTAGACATAACATAAGGATCAAAGACAACTGGAATATGTATTTGTTCATATGGAGACACATGTGGAGAAGATAAAGACTTACAATAAAAGAAGACTCAGTGAAGGTGACATCTGCAAAATTGAAATAATGATTAAGAGAGGGTGAAAAAATGTATATCCCTTTTTAGATCTGTTAAACCCTAAGAAAACACATTTGTGTGACCTAGCAGATAATTTATCAAGACCAGGACAAAAATTGTGAACAAAGCATGTATACCAAAAAAGTTTATGTGGTAAGGGATATAGAGGTTCATGAGGAATTAAAATAGAATTATAAATTTTATTCTCTAAAGCCAAAGATGTCATACGATTAATTAGATAACATGCACTAAGAAGTTGACTTTAAGTCTAACTCAACCTTATTAAACCAACTTATAAGGTGAGATTTGCACTCACTTATATACTATGAAATGTCCTTATCTCTAGTTGACGTTAGATCTCCAACACACTTCTTTACGCCGAGACCCCTAACTCGTGCGTGAGATTATATATTTATGGGTGATCCGATAGTGGGTGACACGATAGACCTAACAAACTCTTGCTATGATAGACTATAAATGACTCTAATACCATATTAAGAATGAAGAAAATAAATATAGGATTATGGGTGTTTATTTATAGATGAAAATAATAACAAAATCAATAACAGAATAATATAAACTATGGACTAAACCTGTTACATTCAATAGGTAACACAAAGGTTTTATTAGTGACACATCTCAGAAATTGAGAACATAATAAGGAATGAGTAACATGAGTACTAACACCAAAAAAAGAACTAAAACATTGAAAAATTGAATAACATCTAAAATAGACATAATCATATTACTAGGAGGATGATCCTGAGACATTAGAATTTCCATCCATGACATCCATGGTAGAAAATAAAAAATTATTGGAATAAATGTGTAAAAATAACTTATAATAATATATCAAGAGAGAAAGAAATACTATAAGTCATTAATCAAATGTATCATTTACAAAAACAAAATTGATAACTATATATAACATCAAACATATGTTGAAAAAAAAAAGGGAATAATTATTTATATATAGTATCTAGAAACTTAATAAAACTTAAAATAACTGATTATATATAATATTTATTGTACCTATATAGGCAAAAGAGGACCTAAATAATACTTGGAATTGATTGTACAATTGTTGATGTGTCGGCGATCTTCCTAACTCCTTCCTTCAAGTCTTCTTCCTCAAGAGTTGATGCTTGGTTGGGGTTGGAAAAAGGTACTCCGACGATCAAGTAAGTACTCTATGTAAAGAGTGTGTATAATAAAATTGATTAAAGCGTACCTTACTCCTCTACAAAGGGTTTATTTATAGAGTTGGTCATGAGTCCTTGTGATGGGTTAAATATCAGTTATTCACTGATGTGTGTCGTAATCCTTGATTTATAGGGAGATATATTGGTATACAGGGTATGTTGGTATATATGAAGAATATCTTTAATATCTTTCGGTTAATCAGTATTTAGCTGATTTCTCATATATAATCTCCGCATAATTCGGGACATGAATATGGCTCATAAAAGACTCTCATAATTGTCATTGTTGTCATTTATTAAGTGTCTTGAAATATGTCATGACACGGTCGGTCAGTCACCGAGACTGAGACTGACTCGTTTGGTATCGAACGGTAAATTTATAATATCTAATTATATTCTAATACTTATTTTTGGCACGAATTTCTAATTGACAGATATTTTAGGATTTAAAATCTATGCTTCTAAGTATTTTCAGTTTATTATCCTCTTTATCAATTATATTTTGTTTGCTTTAGCTTAAATATCATATGAAGTTCCTTATATTTTGTTATTGGAATTTCACCTAGATAACCTATGGTTATAACTTGAGTTACCAAAGTGAAACTTAACTCCCTAACTCAGATTGAATTACATATAATAAACTGTATCTAAATTTAATATTTCATCTTAATAATACACTTGCACTCCTAATGCCACACTAAAACTAGTGTGCTTCAAACTGATCCATTATTCTGTGTATCTAAACTCAGATACATTAATCTTACACTTCATCTTAATACACTTGCACAGCTAATAGTGTGCTTCAAACTGATCCTTTATTCAGTGTATGAAGGTGAAAAAGGAGTTGATTTGATGGCATTATGCTTGCCCATTTAGTTCAATATTTGTAGTGGAATCTTATCAGATACACAAGGATGGTGAGTCTGAAATTTCATTAGGAGATTTCTAAGTGGGTTGACAACACTTTTCATCAGCACGCTCATGTTACAACTGTTTACTATTATTGTTTGCAGTTCTAGCTTTCTGAATAAGGGAATTAGTACGTGTCAGCTAAGCAAGAACCGAAGACTTTTTTAGGGACCACAGCTTTAGTGCTAGGTAAGCCTTGGAATGTGCTTATCAATCATATGCACTCATTGATGTAAGAACTTTAAGAGCTACAGATCCAAGGAGTTTTCCTTAGTTAGTGTTCTTCAACGTGTATCACGATCACCTTAAAACATATCTGTAAAATGTATAGCACTGGTGCATATACGGTGAAGTGGGTGTTTAGTGTGGAGTTTGAATCCCAAATATATTAAGAGAAGTATAATTCAATTTTATAAAACCAATTTATAAAAGGAGGTTTATATTCACTTATATATTATTAGTTTAATCAGTTCAACCAAATTTCGATAAGATAAACTTTATATAACTTTGATAGTGAGAATGTGAATTTTAAATCTAATTTAATTTTATAAAATCATCTTATAAGATAATATTTACACTAAATTATTATATATTATAAAATATTTTTATTTATAATTCACTTAGGATCTCAAATATTTACTACTTTAAATAATTTTTGTTTATTTGATATCACCTGTGTTAGTTCTATGCTTACAGTATTGTGATCATTAACATGTTGACATAAGAGTCTCAATTCTTCCTTTGAGTCAAATTTAAGGCATTCCTCACTCATTCATTCATATGGCAAATGAGGAGAGTGTTAATTGTACTAAGAAATTTGTGAATCAATTAACAAATTTTTTTTTTCTATGCTTGAGCCAATCTGAGAAGTTTTATTTACATGTATTCTAATTTTTATCTTAATACCTTATCAAATTTTTTAGAATTGTTTTTGAATTTGTTCACTACTCATCTTTAATCTGTGTTATAAATTTGGTGGAGAATCTCTAAAAAATTTCAAATAATATTTAATCGTTTGGGAAAAGTGTGATTTACTTTTTAAAAGTCAAAGTTTCTTAATAAAATAATACTATAATGGTTGTTATCATATCATTTCTTATTAGAAAATCAATAAATATAAACAAATTTTAGAAAAAAAAAATAAGTAATTACTTCATTAAATTAAATATTATTTATAAAGTAAAAAATTATTAGTTATCTAAAATAGTTTTATTA
>Ga0123341_1003421_pt1 | contig 13601 bp, 9 predicted proteins | sample Turbeapinknodule_FD_89959 | JGI IMG/M metagenome (GOLD analysis project Ga0123341, IMG submission 89959) | Root nodule microbial communities of legume samples collected from Mexico - Turtle bean Mexico pink nodule | ecosystem: Host-associated > Plants > Roots > Nodule | place: Mexico: Nepantla... | reverse complement strand
ATATATATATATATATATATATAAAGAGTAAAATAAATCAATTATAAAAATGTCATACAAAGCATATACGAAAATAAAGGAAGTATTTTTTTTTTGTTTCGGAATGTACTTCAATAATAAAGCAAAGTGTAGAAAACGTATACGTGTGTTTTACATCGATTACATTTCATACAAAGTAACACTATTTTTGTTTCTTTAACCCTATCTAAATCATCACACTATTTCTGATTTATATACAAATTTTTACTGAAATGAAAACTTAAGACCTTATATCCTACCTAAATTCCATCACTATAACGATGCTAATGTGCTCTTTTCGTATATAATGAAGCATTTAATGCTACTTCTAATATCGAAGATTCTCTACTTCTTGCATGCATTTGGTCATGAAACCCTGATTTATTTGAATAAACAGATATTAAAGGGGGAATAAAACTGTACCAGTACAAACACTTAACCAATATTCTCACAAAATTAATTTTCGATTTTAGCTTTACATTTTATCAAAATGTCCTAGAGAATCAGATTCAATTACGAATATTTTTTTTTTTGGGGATTTTTCTTTGATCTGAATATGATAGACCCCAAAAATTTCCTTGCATGTAACGCACCAAAAATCTGACCAATTTCAAAAACCAACCAAAAGTCATTCTACACACTTCTATCCTTTTCCAATATCTTTTAAACACCCAAATCAAAAAATATTTCCAATCTAACATGATTATAAATCCAATACAGCTCAAATGACAATTTTAAACCCCAATGCAACTTAGCACATGTATATTTTAATACTTTCATACTTTTACGTGACAACCCAAAAATTAGGATTTTTCATTTCAATTCATAACAATAGTGCATTATTACATCTAAGACAAATAGAATTTAGTTCTAACCAAACCAACACTCATTCAACATTAAAATGCAAGATTAATTTACTTAAAACACACAAAATAAAAAAAAATTCAACCCTCACTCTTCCACACAAAAAAAATATATGATCCAACAGTTAAATTCAAACTCAATGCAACATTCCTTCATAATACAACTGAATATATTTATTTTAATTAACTTTTCTTAGAGTTAATTTTCTCCTAAAGGAACTTTGATAACCTAGAAAACATCTAAAACATAAAAATAAAAAATTGATCTTGATGAAATCACTTTCCTAACTCATAAACTTGTGAAAAATCAAAACATTCATTAAAATATATAGAAAATACTAAAATAATGATAAAAGAATTTTTATCGGTCATAATTATTCGTTCCACCACCATCTCATTTGTATTGATTTCACTTATATTATTTGATCAAGAACCGCGAGCGGTGATAGAGGGCGCAAACGCATACGTATATAAGAGCGTTAGAAGAGAAAGGCACAGTGGAAACGCATTCCAATAGATATGGTCATAGAGGTTTCCTCCGGTTCCCACTTCTCCGGTTGGCACCCTTCAACGACGTCTTCTTCTTCTTCTTCATCATCTTCTCACCCTCCCTTCATCATTGGTAACTATATGTATATATATGTATCATATTACGTTACAACCATTAATCTTTTTTCTTCTTACGTTCACCGTTTTTTATTTCAATCCGTTTGGTTCACCAGAAAATAAGAAATAAATAGCGTTTCACTTTCTTGGAAACCAAACAGCATTGCTTTTTTCTTTTTCTGTTTTTCATTTTTCTTTTATACTCTGATTGAATTAACATCTCGCTTTATCATATAATTGCTTCTGTTTACGGATGGATAAGATCTTACAGTTGAAAACGGAAATCTGAACGTATGACTTTCTTGCATTTTCTCATCGGAGAGGATCTAATGGCACGTGTTGTTTGTGTGTGCTTCGATTCGATTTGCGTTGTCAACGTGGATCAGGTGTCGCTGGAGGCACTGCATCGGGGAAAACCACTGTGTGCGACATTATCATTCAGCAGCTGAAAGATCACAGAGTTGTGCTCCTCTGTCAGGTCTCTGTTTGTAATATTGTGATGCGATGGCATTGGATTTGGATCGTAGTGGATTCATGAACTGAATCATTGGATTTCTTCTTTGTAATGCCAATCGTGTTATTTGCATTATGCTAAATCTGAAACCGAGTAAAAATGAATTCATGTTAATTACTACTAGTAATAACTTGATGATCTGTTATTGTTGTAGGATTCATTCTACCGCGGTTTGACGAATGATGAGTTGCAACGCGTTCATGAGTATAACTTTGATCATCCTAGTACGGTTGCTAGAAACTTAATTGAGATTATTGAATAGATCTTCTAGAATTCTAATTTTATACGTGTGTTATGTTTTGGTAGATGCATTTGACACAGAGCAACTAGTAGAAACCCTCGCTCAGCTTAAATCTGGACAGTCTGTTCAGATTCCAATATATGATTTCAAGCTTCATCAGAGATCTACCGACAGATCCCGACAGGTTCCCTTCTTTCTGACACGTTAAGCTAAACTGAGATGTTAAATGTTAATTTCATTTGTTCTCAGATTGAATCTTTTCAATTATGCCAGTAGCGAGATGATCTGCAGTTACAGTGCTCCTAGAGAGCCAGGTCGAAATCATTCATACCCTTCTTAGACTTGCCTGTGTATCTATCTAAGCTAAGCATACCTGAAATTGTATTTGTTTTATTCAGAAGAAGAAAGGGTATAGTTTTCGAATTCATACCATTGCTGAATGATCTTAAAGTTTAACACCCTTTCTTCACTATTGGACCTGAGTTGAAGATATTTTCAGATAATTATGATTGGAGGTGTTGCATTCGAATAGAATGAAAATTTAGGCAGGCTGTTATTAATTTTATTATTGGTTGGCAGGTCAATGCATCTGATGTAATCATTATGGAGGGTATATTGGTTTTTCATGAACAACGTGTCCGCAACATGATGAATATGAAGATATTTGTTGATGGAGGTCTACTGCTCTTACATTTTAGATCGTTTCAAGTCTTTTTCCCATCTATTGCTCTTACATGATGAGTGAAATTTAAAATATACAAAATTTTGTTTGTCACGAGGAAAAAAAAAGAATGTTTGGAGACAAGGGGAAAATGGTACATACTGTATTTAGTACTTACCTCGATCTAGCATGTATCCATATACTAAGCCTTGTTCAGTCTGAGATCCCATGGAATAACTTCATTTTTACAAAATTTCACTATTGTTGGAATTGATCAAACCTGGTCTGAACTATAGGTATAGTGGTCCAGCCTTTCAAGTTCTAACATCACTTTTACTCAACAAAAATAAACAAGCTTTTGGATAATTTGAGGTAATATAAATTGTTGTATTGTAATTTTTTCAACACCATGAATCTCTCTCTGGATCTATACATCCTGTCGGGTTATCTGTTTTCATGTGTATAATTAGGCAGTTGTTATGGACAAACCAACATGCTTGCTCCATTCGTTTTGGAAGAGTACGCTAAATAACTATGACTAAGCATTGAAAATCAGATGATTTAGCACTGCGAGGAGAGTTTGCTCCATGTTCTGCTTGTCCAGCCATAGATCTTGATCCTCTCTGGCAGATTTTTTTCTTCAGTAAATAGAGATATAAATGGCAACAATTTTCTTTTGAAAATGTGGGTGGTTTTATATGTTCTTCTCGTCACACTGATATTGCAATGCATATTACGCAGATCCGGATGTGAGGCTTGCCCGTAGAATAAAACGTGATACAGTTGAGAGGGGTAGAGATGTACAATCGGTACTGGAACAGGCAAGACTTATTATCTTTATTCTTTACAATATCTTAACTTCACCAGATTGACAATCGTCAGGAACTGGGAATTAGGATTACCCTTTATCAAAAACTTAATAGTTTTTTGAACCGATATCCTAAAATTGCTGAGATGATAAAAGAAGGTTAGCTTGATTTTTATCGATGATAAATAAATAATGCTACCAATGCTTATTCTGAAAACTAATTATGTGGGAATAAACCGTTGTCCTATACAATGATTCAGTCGCATTAATTGTAAAGGACAAGCTTTTTAAGTCAAAATCGGATTGAAATATGATATAGTAAGTGACCAACGAATGCTACTTGTATTATGACGTTGTCTTTCTTTTTAAAATGGTTTTTCTTTTTTGTCCTAAAGGCAAAATAAATCTTTATGTGGGAATAAAACAATATTTTGATGTCTTGTTCTGGTGTCCTATATATGTACTTAAGCACGAAAGAGAGCTCGAAACAATGTGCCAATGGTAATACAGGGGTTGGAGGGAAGTAACTTTGAAATTTGTACTTAACAGATTGAATCTCATCGGTGCATGCGACCGTTATAGCCTGCATGAAAGACTTTGTTTGATCTTGTACTCTGATTTGGTTCTGTTTGGTTTTAACTCTAATTTCTGAGACTTAGTGGCTGATGTTAAAAATATTTGTTGCATTTTCAGTATGCAAAATTTGTTAAGCCTGCTTATGAAGATTTTATTCTTCCATCCAAAAAATATGCTGACATCATAATACCTCGCGGGGGAGAGAATCGTGTAGCAATTGACTTGATTGTTCAACATATCCGTACTAAGCTTGGCCAACATAACCTCTGCAAAATATATCCGAATTTGAATGTTCTAAAATCTACTTTCCAGGTGATTTTCATCTTGCTTCTTCCTCCTCTCTAAAAGTTTTCTTTTTGCTTCTTTCCCCCAAGGAAATGTCTTATGCTAATTTATTTCTAATTTTGAAGTTTTCTTACAGACCAGAGGCATGCACACTCTTATTCGTGATAGGGACATATCAAAGCATGATTTTGCTTTTTATTCAGATCGGCTAATTCGCTTGGTAGGTAACGGCAATGAGCTTTATACAGGTTCTACAGCCGCTCTTAACAACTAATCTTAATATCACCGACTTCACAGGTAGTGGAACACGGCCTTGGTTACTTGCCATTTACAGAAAAACAAGTTTTCACACCTACAGGTGTGTCTAAAGAAGTAATATAATTTATTCATGTTTTAGCATAATACGATAGAACGTGTTATTAAATAACAAAACTTTGTTTGAATAATGCTGTAAACTGCTTAGCATTGCTACCGTCCTCACCTCAACATTTTCATGCTGATTGTAAATACACAGACTCCGAAATTGTTCTTGTTATTTCTTTCAGGCTCGATTTATACTGGAGTTGATTTTTGTAAGAAATTGTGCGGCGTATCCATTGTTCGAAGGTATCTTTCCCTGTTAAAAAGATTGTCCATACTCCTTCATTGTTAATTTCTAAAACTGGTTATATTAAAATGTTCTTAGTCTTACAGCAAAGTTGGAAAACAAACTCATTAGAATTTTCTTTTCTAAGATACATAAGATACCATTGTCCATTGCTAAATCTTAATTTCAAATAAAACATAATTTGATCTGATAAAAAAATTATTCAGTCTGAAACCAATCCTAAGCTGAGATGTGTAATGCATGTCTATGTGATTTCTATATTGTTTCTATATTATTGTTAATAGTTCAGTCATTTTATTTAAAAAATAAAAATGTCAGTAATTGTGCAACTCTATGAACGTAGAATTCCCTTAAAATGTTTCAGTGGCGAAAGTATGGAAAATGCCTTGCGTGCTTGCTGTAAAGGAATAAAGATCGGAAAAATTCTGATTCACCGCGATGGTGATGAAACCCAGGTATTAACCTTCGTATCTAACTCTAATATGTTAGATTTCTGTTTAAGATGATAGAATCTGCACATGCTAATTGTTGCAATGTTTTCCACTCCACAAGCTTATTTATGAGAAGCTTCCTAGAGATATTTCGGAGAGACATGTTCTTCTCATGGACCCAGTACTTGGTACAGGTGAGTTGTTATCATATTGCATGCATCGTCTTCGTTATTTTTACATCAAACTTAACGCTGAAAAATTATTTATTTATAAAAATTAAGATTTGTTAATGTCTTATTGTTGAACGCTGTTGTACAACCAATTACTCCGGTACATGCGGCAAAGATTGTACCAGATCGCAGAACACATTAGACCATTAATTTACGAAGCTTCGGTGAACCGAATTCTTCATTCACTTTTTTTTTCTGTTCATTTATGCATGACACCGCGCCTTTTTTCTGCTGGTATTAAGCACTTGAATGATAATCTAGGTAACACTGCGAGCGAAGCAATCGAGCTTCTCATAAAGAAGGGAGTTCCAGAGTCCCAGATAATATTCCTTAACCTCATTTCTGTGAGTTATAGTCAATTGAGCAGCAGTAAGACCCTTTGTTTGATGAAAAAACCAGTACAGTGAATTCCAAAAATCATTTCAGGCTCCCGAGGGCATACAATGTGTATCTAAACGTTTTCCGCATCTGAAAATTGTCACATCGGAGATCGAAGCAGGATTAAATGACCAGTTCCAGGTTATACCAGGGTTGGGAGAATTTGGAGACCGCTACTTTGGTACGGACGATTCGTAGTATGAAAGCAAAACAAAAAGATTACGACGGAAAAAAAAGGAACAGATGTTGGAGTTCAGTGCTATATATGAACAGCTACACCCTTAGAGAGATGAAGTTTGACTTAATTGTCCATACGGAACCAGATTAGGGTCGGGGCAAAACTTCATGTTTGCTAGTGAGCTTGGCTTCTGTTAAAAAGGGTTCTTGACTATAACTGGTTTTGGATTCTTTTGAGTCTGATGTATTTTTTGAAATTTTCTTGTCAATTGAGTCAACCTGGATTAACCGACCGAGTTGGTGGATTTTTTTCATACATTTGTACAAATAATAATGTATAATGTTGATTTTGATGAGTAAACACATATAATCATGAACAACCACCAGATTCAAGAAAACCTTCGTTTCAAGTCGTGGGTGTAGTAATGGTAACAAAAATATATTACAAGAATACATTTTTGTAATATACCAATTGTATAAGCCTTTTATCCTTGCGTAGTCCTAAACTACAAATATCACGAATTCACCACTTGGTTCTTTGCTGCCTGAAAACTTGCCATCCTTCCAGCTTTCTATCTAAAACTGACACGAGGAATCGTTATATATATTCTTTGTATACAGTCAAACTTTTCAAAATTCTTTTGAAACTCAATTTTTTCTGGCACTTGGTATATTACATTACGGACTACAACAGAAATGCAAACATTTAACTATTTTATTAGAAAGGAAATGAACAGATGAAAATATTAAAAAAATGAGTTGTTTTTTGAACCTAGAGTGTTCACTTTAATAAAAAAAATGCAGAAAAAGATGATACAATGATATATCAATTGTTTTTTTTCTTCATTCTAACAATCGATTATTGAAATGAAAATGATTTATGAACGAAACAATAAACTATTTTTTTACTACACTAAGACAACTAAAAATGAACTATTTTTTTAAGAAACATAATTACTATTTTGTTTCTGAGAAAAAGTGCCCGTACCATTTTCCCTCTATCAAATACACCCCATTTTCTAGTTATCACCTATTTCTTCTCCCTAATATTCCCACAATTTCTCGACGAGCAAATGAAGCGTAGGCGTATACAAGCGTATATTTCAATCTGCCAGACCATCAAAAACCGTTGCCATAAGGTTGCACAAAAGCTATTAAAAAGAATGATGATAAGAAAACATGCAACAAAGAAACATTTACCAGCAATATACTTTTTTCTTCCAATATTAGAACCGTGATAACCTGTGATTATTGTGCAATATGGATTTCATAAGTAAATTACAAAAAGAAACTCTTGACCCAAAAAGAAAACAATCTACAAGCCGCATCAACTCCATTGGAGCAAACTCTTAGAGATTAATTGTGTTTTGCCTATCTGCAGGAGCCACACATTGCCACAATGAACGGTAGGATGCAATATTGGCTGCTTCAACCCCAAGTGCAGAGAGGTTACGGGCATACTCCTGGTGACAATTTGCAAGAGGAATTACGTAAATGAAAGCAATCAAGAATTAGCTGGACACTCAAACTCATTAACAATCCAAGAATGAGAAGATCACACTGGTTACGATAATAACAAGTATCATGCCACCAACCTGAATATCAAGGAACAACTGCATACAGATTTTATCAGTGTCAGACACATTATTATCTGAAATATCTGAACTTGCTCCAGCTCGTCTTTGTGCACTCTGCCTAATTTTCTGGAGCGAAGACTCTGTCTTTCTTGCCTACTCATGATAACAGTTTAAAAAAAAAATTAACGTAGAATCGAAGAGATCCAAAATTTCCAATAGTGCAATTTGGATTTGGGCACATACCACGCTAACAAGGTCAGCAGCTAATTCATAATAACGGTCTGTAATCTCCGTTGCAGCAGAAAGGAGTATTTCGTTCCTAGTGTCACTAGCTAAATATCTTGTAGCTCTCTCCCCATCCAAAAAAGCCTGGGATGTATAGGCATGCCATCAATATATATTAATGCTTTAAGGTGTAATACATGCACTCCCATTGAAAATTAAAAAATATTTCTTACAAATTACTCATGAGAAGAAGGAAAACAGGCGAAAATAATACTTAACCATACCTTAAGAGGACGCAATACCCCTGAAACATATGGTGAATGCCTCACAGGTAGAGGTTTATTAGTCATCCGATAGGTTGCTGTTATACCTTTCATTTGTCTCAAGTCCTTGATAATATTTGAACAAGAAAAATAAATGAATAAATTAAAAATGAATGGAAGAAAAAAAAAGATATAGAAGATGGCAAATATTATATAGTAATATACACCCTCATATCTGAACAATGCAACCACTTTAAAGAATAAACATCGATTATACACCCACCTCAACTGACTTTTCCACTAGTGACTCCACCACTGTTTTGATGATTATAGGTTCTATAGATTTTAATGATTGACCACCCAGTAAAATGCTCTGCCTTATTGATTCCAGAACATCAGGGGAGCATGAAGACAAAAGCTGAAGCACGTATTGTAGGTAATCACCACGAACCTGCTCCTCCAAATATCTTATATCATGAATGACCTACAAATGATTTAGCATCTGTTATATTTCAGGCAAAGTACAACCAATATCTTCACATAGCATACTGCATATATGGAAACAATCCATATATCCATAATGTCATTCCGTCATGATCATTGTCAATTATTTTACCAATTCCTGGAACTTCAGAAAAAGTCTGATAGAAGGCTTGAGCAAAATTTTGTGGATGTATGGGTATAGAACATTTGAAGCAACGAACCAACTTTTACTGTGCATACAGAATGCAGGTTAAATTAATGCATGACGACTTGGCACAAAAATAAAGTGAAGGCACGATACATACAAAAATGAAGTCATCTATGACAGCTGAAATAGCCCATTCACACCCAGAACCAGTGCTTGTGTTGTGGTTTTTCCGTGCATTCAGTCCAGATGAGAGCCAACTTGAGTATCTGCATGTTCAAAGAGAAGTTGGTTTTTGTTCAGTCAGCACCAAAAAAAAACAACACAAATTCTTAACATCCCACATTTAACTGACCTAGAAAGAAGCTGCAAGGATAGCCGAAGGAATCTGTCAGAACAAGAAAGGACAAGAACATCTTCTCTCCAGCAGGATCTCAAACTCTCCAACAGAGTAACACTTTGCTTTAATGTTAAACCTTGGTAATTTTTTTCACCACCATCTGAATTTTGAACAGGGACAAGAGTGGATGTTGTAAGCATAGAATCTAGAGACCCTGCTATTTCCTGAAACCTGCGGCAATTGCAGATATGATTTCCATGTTACAGAGCAAAACATGTATTCTAAAGTTATGAACATTTTAAAGCAGCATAGGCACCTCAAAGAGAAATATACTCCAATATTCCATTGCTTCATGAATTCAGTATAAATTGCCTCAGATCGAAATTTAGCAACAGCAGATCTGGATGGACAGTAGCCTTGCAAGAAAATAAATGTTGTAATCTTAGTGAATATATACTCTTAAAGACATGTATGAATAATACAATTTAGCAAATGTACACTATAAATCAAATATAAAATCAACAAAGTTCTTTAAAACTTGAAGTGCGTGTTTTCTTTGTTCATTTTTGTTTCTCAAGGTTAAAAAGAAATGAGGTCCATATGATGACTACCTTCTAGATAAGCCAAGAAATCTAAGCTTGATTTGTAATTTTTCAAGAACTCTGTCGGTCTTCCAGGAGAAAATGCACCTGGTTTTCCCTTCTGGATCGAAGAGAGAACCTCTTTAAGGATTGAATTGGCTAAGAAGTCAAATACATGCAAACCTGAATTTTCTGCACCAGAGACCAAGCTTCAGATATGTAAACATAAGAAAAAACACAGCATGACCACACACAGATGATCTAGCAAACAATACATGTAGATGATTAAAAAAGTTTAAGTTTTCAAAATGAAGAAGGACAAATGAATGCCTTAGCAAGGATTGGCAGGTCGAAGAAATAATTGCAGTTACGAAAGGCAAGGATCATAAGGATATCTGAGGAAATGTAATGACCAGAAAGGTCCAACTTGTTCTTGGAAAGTAAGTAGCAAAAACAAAGTCAAACAACATACCAGCTGAAGAAATTTCCAATAAAAAATTACAGTCTTTATCAATGCATTCCTTAATTAGTTGATAATCATTTTCAAGACCATCTCCAGTTGGTCCAGCCACCGCAGCTGATGATCCATGTGGAATTATCTTCTGTATCAATGGAGCCACAACAGTAATTCGAAAGATTTCTTCTGCATTCTTGGTGTTATCTATAGCAGCATACGCACGCAAGCAATTGTAAATTGCAGTTGCATCCTGGTGCTCCAAACCATTTACAAAGCAGTGTCCCAAGCTTGCATCTACTGTTCGGCTTGCATTTTGAATCCTCTTCTCCATATTCTCAATAAAAGGAAGGTTCTGTACTGGCATAATATAGAAAAAGAGATGAGCACAGAATGTATCAAGGCCTTGAACAAAAGGTATATTTTACAATGAATCACAAAACTCAGAACACTAGTAGAAGACAAAAAATGATTAAATACATAAGCATCCATTAAACCTTCACAAAACTTTAAGGGCACATGTCTATCTATTGTTATAAAATGAATATAAATATCAATTTTTCTTTCTATCTACCACATATATTTGACAAAACTCAAAAGGCTATTAACTAATGCAGGACCCAATAATGCGATTCTTAAACCAAATTTCATTTTCAAAATATCACTTTACTAGTTATGGAACGATTCACACTTTGAATCTTATAATTCAATACATTTTGGCAATCTACCAATTCGTATCTCAAGATAAATCTTAATTAACTTTGTATCTTACCATACATGAATGAATCTATGTAATTTATATCACCAATATGATTCAACCATTTGGAGATTTGTACCTTTTCATCAACTCTTACAAAAAAAAAAATCATGTGAGTTAAATTTTTAAAATGAAAAGGAATTTGAAAGAAAACTTGTGATTATCCAATTTGATTATTCCACCATTATTTGTCACTCACATTCAATGCATGTACTCTATTAAACTAATAATTTTGTTTTGTTTGACTTCAGTGTATATATACATATACACACTTTAAGATGTTTAAATTTCAACACTATATCTTCTATATGATATATTTTAAGTAATTTTTCATTGTAACTAAATCTTACTATTTGATACAAGACTACGATTCATGATTAAAAAATTTGAATCTTGATTCAATAACCTTGCTTTACAAGCTTCAACTACCTTGTCTACACACAATTTAAGTACACACCATCACACAAACCTGAGACAAATGCTCAAGAAACAGATTTTGCATTAATTTCAATAATGCATCAAATTCAAGAATACTGTATCGTTGACAAGAAAGGGTTTCCCGTTTAGTTCTGTCAGAATGGCAACAGGCAGTATGTGTAAGTTGACAATGAGAAATAACAACCAGCACACCCAAAAACGGTATATCGCAGGCTTCTTACCAAGCCTCTGCATCCAATTCCAACTCCGTTCCCAACTAAATTTTACTACAAATGATTCCAATTGTCACTACAAGCATCAACGCATAAATACACAGAACAATCAATAAAATTGAAAAAAAAATTAAAACAAACCTTTGCATGTGTGACATAGAACTTTAGTCTGTTCATCTCACTGGCAATTCTTTCCAACAGCATGCTTTGAGTCTCTCTGATACTTGTCTCATTCTCAACCTGCTGCACAGACACTCCATTGCTCAAGTAATTCCTCTCTGACAAATTTACATCTCCATTTGACCAATCCGTGGGTACACTAGGCAGCTCTTTTATTAGCTTCTCGACCTGCAATCAACAAATTTGCCACATACAAATTATACAATAAAAAATGAATTTTGAGCAAATACCTTTTGTCCCAATCCCAACATTTCAAAAACCAATACAAGACGCAGTCAAAACAAACACCATGTGACAAAAGCAACGTACCTATGATTAATTTACCCAGCTCTAGAAACCTCCATAGTGTAATCAACAACCAATCCAAACCTAAGAATGAAATGGACACTAGAGACCCTTGCTCACACTACAGAGGTTAACAGAGACTGGCATAATCTATTAATCTTCCTTCTCAACCAAATATTTAGAGTTTGGGTTTTGATCCTAAGTGAATCCTACAAAAGCAACTTGTAAGGTGGGATTTGCACCTTACTTAATATCATAAGTTATTGTAGAACCTGCAACGCAGATCTCTCACATCAAACACTAGACATCTAAGGCGTAAATTTTTTAGAACTAAACATCTATAGATGATACTCGGATAACTAGCGATCCAATAGGTCTAACACCATTTCACTGAGCGTACTCTTTTTCATAATCATAAATACATCATATCAGAACTAAGAGTGAGATCAGACTAGGTTCATCCTGAAAAACTTTCACCAAAAACAGAATAAATGCTTCAGGAGATCTTGCATTAAAGAACCTAAATAGTTAATTCCATTCCACTACATGTAACCAACACTAAGAGTCAAAATTACGATACTACCTTAGAGACGACGTGAAACGTGTCAAGTAGAAGCTCCAAAGTCTCTCTAGCGGAGGCCGCCTCCGATCTTTGGTTCAAGCGGTTCTTAATGGAAACCAGCGAAACCTCAACGGATCCTCTGAACTGCTCGATCTTATCCCGTAGCTCGACCAGCGGGGCCCGCATTCGCACCACAACTGCATCGACGTCCACTAGCTTGGTGCTGAGATTGACGAAATCAGCGTAGTCACGGTTAATAAGGTCAATTAGTTCGTGGTTTAGGGAAGAGAGGTAGCTGTTGAGCTCGGAGCGAAGCGTGTCGAAGGGGACGAAAGTACGAAGCTCCGAAATGTAGGATTCGGAATCGAAGTCTGGGGAGAGGAACGACGCCGGTTTGAACCACAGCGGGTGGGCGTCGAGGGGATCGGAGAAGAGGTCCGTGGCGGATCTTGGTGGTGCCGGGATCGGATCCGCCATTATGATTCCCTTCCGTTTGGTTGTTTGTGTCTGACTGGCTGAAATTTGGTATCAGCAAACCGCAACTATGCCTACCAGACTGTCCCTCTTCTTTCTAATCACGAAATCCTTCGCAATTTTTCCATTTATACTTTTTTATATTATTATTATTATTATTATCTATTATCTCATATTTTTATAACTATTATCTCATTTATATTATTATTTTTATTATTATTATTATCTAT
>Ga0123341_1003420_pt1 | contig 13601 bp, 13 predicted proteins | sample Turbeapinknodule_FD_89959 | JGI IMG/M metagenome (GOLD analysis project Ga0123341, IMG submission 89959) | Root nodule microbial communities of legume samples collected from Mexico - Turtle bean Mexico pink nodule | ecosystem: Host-associated > Plants > Roots > Nodule | place: Mexico: Nepantla... | reverse complement strand
TTCTCTTTCATAAATGCTTCACACCTGCTGAGGGGATTTCATGGGGAGTACTTGTCTAGACCTCCATTAGTTGAAGCAATTGCTTTTGACCCAGTACTCTCCAAGACTAAAATCATTGCAGATTGTTGGGATCCTCATGACACGGTAGCGAAGGAAATTCACTTTCCTCATTGGATGAGATGGGCTGAAATGAATGCAAAATTTTGTAATGACGTGAGGAACTTTTTTAGGGGTGAAAATCTTCTTAGCGACCTTGCAACAAGACTTTGTGGGAGTGGAGACATGTTTTCTGGTGGACGAGGCCCAGCATTCTCTTTTAATTACATTGTCAGGAACTTTGGATTTTCTCTTGTAGACTTGGTCAGCTTCAGCAGTGATGATGAATTAAGTTGGAATTGTGGAGAAGAAGGACCCACTAATAACACCAGTGTCCTTGAAAGACGACTCAAACAAATCCGTAATTTCCTCTTCATCTTGTTTGTGTCATTAGGAGTACCTGTTCTGAACATGGGAGATGAATGTGCCCACTCATCTGGTGGTTTTCCTGCATATGATGATATAAAGCCTATGACTTGGAGTGCTTTGACAACAGGCTTTGGTAAACAAATCTCACAATTCATTTTCTTTATGAGTTCACTGAGAAGGAGGAGGAGTGATCTTCTTCAGAGAAGGAGCTTCTTAAAAGAAGAAAACATAGAATGGTATGGAAGTGATGGGGCACCACCAAGATGGGAAGACCCATCATGCAAGTTCCTGGCCATGACTTTGAAGAGTGAAGTAGCAGTGTTGTCAGAGAGCTCTGTATCTTCTGATATTTCTGGGGATATATTTATTGCTTTAAATGTGGCTGATGAGCCAGAAAGTACAGTTTTACCTTTGCCTCCAGAAGGGATGTCATGGTACCGCTTAGTTGACACAAGTCTTCCATTTCCGGGGTTTTTCTCTAGCAGTGGTGAAATTGTCCCTGAGATGGAAGCAGGTCTGTCTACTTATAAAATGAAGTCTCACAGCTGCGCTTTGTTTGAGGCATGTAATCCTACCATTTAAAACAAATACATTCCTTCCCCAGAGGAACTTCTCTCAAACTTGGCAAATGTTGCCATTCAGTTTTAGGTTTGTAGATTAATTACTATGAGGTAATAATAAATTGGTGAGAAGGCATACTGGGAATGTATGCTCCAATACTGTGTAAATAGTAGTTTTGTTGTAGTGATTTCTTATGGTCTTTATTTTTAAATAAATAAATAAGGAGTATTTATTTTTGAAAATAGTATTTTTTTATATGCAAGAAAAATACTACATACATACAACTCTCCCTTGTTGTGACTTCAGGAGGCTAGGAGCCTGCATTACATTTTAGTGTGTATTTATATTTTCAGAATAAAACTATCCTTATGTCACTAAAGACAGTCACTTCAGAATTTTACTCTCATAATTTAACTGTTTTTATTTTATTCAAATTTATAAGGTAAAAATTACTGTGGATCAATCCAGCATATCTAAATGAATTTCTTGCAGCAATGCATTCCATCTTTAATAAGATAGATTGACATCAGCTTCAGGGATGCTTGCAATGATTGAAGAAAATTTACTTATGAAAATTACATTACATAAGATCGAAGACAGATAATTAGTGGATTACAATAAAGTTGCGTGCATTTGGTGCTAACGACATTCACATGCATAGGATTTGTTACATATATCATCCACGAAAACAAATTGCAATATAATAAAAATAACATAGGGACAACTTGAAGAAAAAACGACTCATGCCACAACTCATGAAAGCCAATTTAACCAGAATTGTACACAGGTAAATATTTTTCAGTGATAATTTGATAATAATTTTCTTGTGCTTTTACCCGTTATTTTTTATTAAGGTAGCCGAAATCATTGCAAAGAAGATGTGTTTGTATTTTTGTATTGGATAGATATAATAACCAATAAGTCAGATCTTTGTAGTCTGACTACTGAATAGTTTGACAAAATTTTTAGTTTATTTGGTGGAAGTAACTTTTGCCCAATTTCCAACTGAAGAATGGTATATCACTGAAGAAAAAGCCCTTATCTAACGAGTCAAAGAATGAATGAATTAGTATAGTATTTGCCAGTTCAGATACGTTTAAATTCAATTATCATTTCAGCCGCTGCACCCATCACACGTATCCCACCGATTTCCAACAGGCGAAGAGCCAACTCGTGTTCATCTATATGTCTTAGTCCCCTGCTCAGTCTCTTGAGCAAATCCTCATCAGCTTCCTGAATCCATGATGGAGCTCGACCCACCATCAAGTTGATTAACCCTGATACATAGGCTTCCCAAGTAGCACTATGACAACGCATTGATGTAGTTCTGTTCAGGGCACTCTCAAGAAATTCCAAATGCAACCCAATAACCTTCGCCCGTCGTTTATGTGGATGCGAGTTGTCAATACCCCAGGCAAATGCTAGGCTAAGAAAAACAAAAAATGCCAGTGCATAACCTTTGAGCATGGCAACCATAAGTCCAGATTCTCCACCACCCTGCTCCAACATGGAAGCTGATAAAAACCAGGAAGGCAGAGTCTCACTTATCAAATATTGAACGAACTTTGGTCCACCTGATATCCAAACCAATGAAGCCCCGAGTAGAGCGGCATGCTGCACACGTGCCATGGATCTGGCAAGAGAAACTTGGCCATATTTGATCCCAAACTTGGTTTTCTTTGGTTTCCTTATGCCCTTAGGCAAATCACTCGCTATGTCTCTAACCGAAAGCATTAGAATAGGCACAATTTCTTCAACCAGTAACGCGATATCTCCAATAGACCGATACACTCTTAGGTAAAGAATTCCTGGAGCAACTTGAGAGATCCCATCGGATATTTGGGAAACTATGCCATGACCAAGGAGGCCACTGACACCACCATTATTATAAATGCAAGCAGACCCAAGGCCAAGGGTGGATGTGAAGCAACTTTTTAGTAGTTGAACTACAGCATTCCTGTTGTGGTGGAAAACAGTGCTGGAAGCAGAGAGCACAAAGTAGTTACTCCAACGCTTCACCTTCTGGATCCACAAAGACGTCACAATGGGCAAGGAGGGCCAGGGGCAAGCAGAAGCAAGGGAACTCACAGTAGGGGCAATTAGTGCAAGGAATCGTTCGGTGGCCTTGTCAAGTTTATATGTTATCGTGAGGCTTACAAAAGCTGCCAAAGGCAAAGGAAGTGTTGGTGGAGAGTTTCCATCTGCAGGGAATTAAAAAAAAAATACTGTAAACATAATGAACATTTTGTTTCCACATAGAATAATAAATGCAGATAAGGGTGTAACAGGGGGATTTCATTGGTCAACCATACAGCCAGTTGATTATTATAATTCCTCCTGATCAACGCTCTTGACAGAGTATGCATCTTTGTGATAATGTCAGTTAATAAATGTTTGCTTTTACATTAGTTACTGTTTAGTTTTGTTCCTTAAGACATTTGTTCGAATTCCTCTCCTTTATGTTTTAAAAAAGCTCAAAAAGAATAAAAAGTTAGAGTGGAGACTAAGAGTACTTTACCTATATCAAGGATTGGGACATCGACATCTGCTAAGATTTTCTTTATTTCTTGTTCAACATGGGATAAATTTGAAGCAGGGCTGGGCCAGTCAGTTCCATTCATTAAAGCTGGCTTCCATATGCCCCGCGTAACTTCAGCTGAAAAATAGCTTGCAATGGTAACCAAAGAAGCCGGAAGGAAATCGGCTAGATCTTTGAGACCTGGAAAAAAGCTTGTGAAAATCAAATTACACAGCAAACAAACTAAAGTTTCAAAAATCATCATTGAAATACAACCCAGTGCAAATTTCTCAAAATAGGGTTCACGTTCAATATCATGATCTCGTGGCCTACTTAAGAGAATGCAAAATCCTTTTAAAAGCAGGTTGGCCTATGTTACTCCACGAAGACTGAAAATGGTTCTTTCTTCGTCCGCCTCCATGGTTTCTGCATGCCATTAGAATGATGTGGACAATTCTAGGAGAACAGGTAACTGGAAGAATTGGAAGAATAAGGAATGCCAATAAATGAATGGATTCCGAATGTATTGAATTAGGAGAAGGATTAAGGGTATACAAATTGAGTCTGATCCAAAAATTAACAACTAAGATCACACAACATCCTTTTTATGGCTAACTACAACTGTTTAACTAGTAAGAAAAAAAAACAGAGTAACTAGCTAAGGTGTCTATAATTTGAAAATATATTTAAAACTGTAAAATTTATAATACATTCATGAATTTTCAGATTAATTTCTAAATTTATTTTAGATTAAGTATAATTGAGAAATGTAATCTATATTTTCATATTTAAAAATAAATCGTAGATTGTATAATCAGAATATGTTTATTAATTACATTATAAAAAATGCATTTTTAAATTATTCAATTCATAATATTTTATATGAATAATTTGTACTTTTTCCTATTTTCACGAAGAGAATTAAAAGAAATGGCCTTGAAAAGGTACCTCGTGCGCTAATCACTATCACCATCGATAGCATAATTGTGTGACTATCAGAACACCACCAGTTTTGCTACCTTCAATACTATTCTCACCTCCACTTGTACCATTATCTCTACGATATATTACCACCACAATACCATTGAAATTATTATCATTATTATTATTATTATATTATATCATCTTTATTACCAACATAAGATATATTAAGCAATATCAGCACAAAGGTAATATATTTTTAGGTTTCAATGTATTTTTAGTATCTGAAATATATTTGTATTTTTTATTCCTTAAATTCTTAAATAAATTTGTAAACGTTTAGAATAAGTACTCTAAAAGTATTAGTATCATAACTTTTTATTGCTTGTCCGTATAATTTTTTTAACATCGGATACTGGATAGAAATTAAACATTATTTTACAGCAAGAAATTAGACTTCTTTATTCATAGATTAATATTTTCATAAAATGTATGCTTTCACATTATTATAAGAATTTTTATCAACATTCTAAAGCACTATAATTTAAAATATTATACATATACATCAACATATTATCTCCCCTTTACATCAACTTAGCAGGTGATATATAGTCCTGAAATATTTTTTTAAGAAATATTGGACATGTAAAATCAGAGAAATAGTAGTTCTGTTTAGGACAAGATTTTCATAATGCCCAGTTGCTAATCCTGCATTTTCAAGTGGATGTGCACTTGGAAGAGCTAGCTGGTGTCATCATGTGTAGATTTTAAAAATAATTTTCTTAAGGTAAAGCTACTTATTTATTTATTCAATTTTAAAAATTAATCTACCTTGTATTTGTATTCAACAAGCTTGGATATTTGTTCCAGTTTCTAATGAAACATTTTCTATATGTGTAGGGGTGAGGTTTGATTCAAGAAATGCTTTAATATTTATGAAAAAGTATAAAAACACAATTCTCGTATTCAGTGGAAGAAAAATAAAAAATTCCTTAGAATAAATATTTTAGGAAATAATAATTTATTAACAAGTGAAAAAAAAAACTTTCACTTTCATAAATGACAATAATTTTTATTCTTGTAGATAACTCGTGTAAACTTGTTTTTCTAATATAGTTGACACTAAATACATTATTTCTATTAAAAATCGAATAAGCAAACATATTTTATAATTTTGTTCTAGAAAAATGATACTTTTTTTTTTCTCAAAAGGGTAATTTTTTATGGAAAGATAGTAAGATGTTTATTTAATTTTTTTCTAAAACAGAAAGATAATGATAGGTTGATGTTCTATATATTTTATATAATTCTTTGATAACCTACTATTTTATTTTGAGTTTCATTTATATTTACTATTATCATATATATTTATAATAGTTTACTATTAAAACAATTTATTATACGTTTTTTCTAATGGGTGGTCGTGGTTGGCTCTCAAATCAAATTGAAGCTTTAGGATTGTGTTCGGTTATTTATTGAGTTATTTTAGGACTCATTCAATTTGGACATATTCTCACTCCACGCTGTGACATTCTTAAATTATGTTGCCTCAGTCCTCGTTATAAACTTGTCCTGACTCAATATGATACGTGCTAAGTTCAAGTTAAATTATGTAGACAAATAGAGAACAAGACAAACCTGTAGCTAGATCACGAGTAGAGAGCTTCCCATAAGCACAAGAAGTCAGAGAAGCATCCAGCACAAAGGGAATAGCTTCGAGGATATCCCAGGCAGGCACTTTTAAAGCATCATCCAATGCAAGCCCACATGAACTGCTGCTTCCTGAAGTAGTAGGTGTCAAAGGTTCGGCACCATTACTTACCTTCCTAAACATCATGCTTAGTAGGGCATCGACAATCCGAAGAACGGGCCCTCCAGGCACAAGACCAGAGAGGGTAGAAGCAATGCCTTCTTGGTGCTTCCGGTACCAAAAGTTTAATTTTGGAAAGGAATCCATAAATACAGGGTCTGCAGGAAAGCTTAAAATGTTTGACCATCTTTTGAGCCTTTGCCGATCCTTTGCTGTTCTTCCAAGCGATGCCAATTTACTGTTTCGAACTAATAAAAGGCATTCAGGACTAAGTAGTGATCCAAATGGTGGAGTTGTTGCATCGTTCCTCACTTGTTCAACAGGTAGACGATCAAACCGCCAAAACCTCAGCAAAAGAGTAAATGCATTAGAGAATACCTCCCAATGAGTGAGTTTTTCTCCTGTTGCAAGAGTCCCCGAGGCATCTGGAACACGGGATCCAAAAACCTCGCATATTAGCATTAGTCCTGACGCAAGTAATGGAACCTGTAGTAAATGGCAAAAATACAACATATGAGCAAAGAATGCACATGCAACATACTAGTTCTCTATAACATTACATCCTCCTTTAGCTTTTATGAAAACTAAGCACTTAATTTATGATAGAGCCTTCCTATACTACAAAAAACACTTGATAAAAAACTTCACTTAAAAAGAAGGTTAGTTGGCAATTACATGTCTGTCAAACTACAAGGATAAAAAACAAGATCATACCAAACCATGTAGGGAGAATATATGAACACAGTCTACAGATGAGATTCCCATAATTAGAACGTTTAAAAAGGCAGCTTGGCTGGTCAAATGGCTCTGAGCCCCAGAGTAATTAGGAGGATCTATAGGTGAAAGCAATTTTGTGATAAAAAGAAGGGTAAGCTCCTGCAAGCAAAGATAATGAACAAATAACAGACGAAATTAAAGAAGGGACACAATCACACTAAACAAACTAAAAACTAAGAAAATTTAGTAGAAGTCTCCGGTAAAATTGGAATGCTAAAAACAGTACCTGTACATTCCACCCACGTACCAGAGATGCCCCACACAGAATGGTAGCAGCAGATATCTTTTCTTCATCTGAACCATTGATTGCAATTTCATATATTTTCTCAATCTCTGCTAAGCTTCCATCAAAATCCATGAATTCAGTTGCTTTATAAATTTTCTAAAGAGGGCATCTAATATTGGCTTCATGAAAAAAAGGATGCACGGCATGCTGTACTATAGTGGAGATATTATGCAATACTATCATTGATCAGATAGCCACCACTTTCACTTATACACGAAGACTCCATAAACTGTGTATGCGCATTTAGTGCCTTTAAATTATAAATCTATATTTGATCTAAAAGACAAAAATTTCCATGAATTTTCCAGATCAATAAGTCCCTTTATCCAGGAAATATGGGAGCAATAAGACCTATATTAAAGCAAAGTATTCTATAGCAACCCTTCATAATGTATTCCATCATTCCATATCTGTTGTATATTATGAGATTTGCTTACCACGTCAACATGTTTATAGATTATAGTTTTGAAAATTCTTTTACGCATTACAATACTATCCACATTATAGTATTCCATCATTCCATATCTGTTGTATATTATGAGATTTGCTTACCACGTCAACACTTTTATAGATTATAGTTTTGAAGATTCTTTTACGAATTACAATACTATTCCATCATTCCATATCTGCTTTACCACGTCAACATTTTTATAGATTATAGTTCTGAAGATTCTTTTACGCATTACAATACTATCCACATTTAATTTACATTAAAGCATAAAATACACACACTACTGAAGTATGAATAATGTTCTACGTCAGTAGCATGAATGACGAGAGCAAAGACTTTTCATGAATTTTCTGACCGAATAAATGATCACAACGTCAACAATTCAAAGTACGAACACTGTTCTTCCCCTAAACCACCATCACCACCAAAAGACAAAAATGTGGCAAAAGCAGCATTTTGGAAAGATTAATATTATTGAAAAACCCCTCCATCTAATTTGCCTAAGTCAACCACCTTCCTCGAATTTTTCCGTTCTGAAGCCAAATGTAAAAGGGGATTGAAAGCGACACAGAGCATATGAACTATGAATGATGCAGCTTACCTGGAAGCTGGAGTTGCAACTAAGACATTAACCAAAGCGGGAGTTAGCTGTGACCCCTCCATCAAAGAAGACCAGCCAGACACATGATTAGAAATGCTACAAGGAATTTGATTGCTGCATGCATTCACATAACCAGGCCATAGATAAGCTGATGCATCAAGTAGGTTTTTTGCAATACAAGCCTCAACAATTAGATGCCGTAAGTTGCCAGCTGCAAGGAAAAACATACAAAAAAAATGAGCTTCACCTATACACCAAAGGCATAAAAGATAAGGGATCCGGAAAAAAATATGAACAGACTTTTATGAAATAGCGTTATACGAAAAAGAAAATAACAGAGGCAAAAAGAGCATTGCAAGATGACCAAATTACCAAAATGTGATTAAATACCACAGTACCAAGGTAAAGGTGACAGCGCCACTAATAAAACTATGGACAACTATAATTGTTATGTGCGAGATAGAGCGAGAGAAAAAATTAAATTGATAAGCAATGTTGACTGTTTGTTCACAGGGAGATCCATGTCTTCCTGTTTGGGGAAGCAATAGAAACATAGAAGGATACGCATAAGTTAGAAGTACAAAACTCTACCGCCAAAGAGAAATCTTTACAGATTCCCCATAACCACAACAAAAGAAATTACTCACAAGATTTTATCGGCCAGCCATTCGTGCTCGTATATTCCAAGTATCCACTACCAACAGGGTTTCCTGATAAGGACAAAATAGCTTTGGCAGCAGCTTGATTGGCTTCCACGAGAACAGGTTGAGGAGGGGTGAGTAAGGACTCATAATCACCCAAAAGCTGTAAACTGGTAATCAATTCCCCTCGACACTTCCCCAGAGCTGGCTTTTCTGTCCCTTTGCTTGTTGTAGGGCTATGTTCAGCTTCTTCAATCAGTTGACCTTCCTCTTCTTCAATAATATAAGTTACCACGAGGGTTGTAATGCTCAGTAGCATACACATGCAGGTATCAAGACGAGGTATAGGACCTTCTTTTGAATCCCTCTCCTAAAATAACGGTGAATATTTGATCTGTTATTGTGAATATTAAGTAAAGTACAATTGCATGCAAATTTCCAATGTCACTAGAGCTTTATAAAGGACCAGTGAATCAATTAAACGTAAAGGTGTCATGTGCCAACACAGAAAAAGTAAAATGTAAATGACATGCAGTACGGTCTTTCTTTTTTTATGATCAAACACAGGAATAAATTCATCAAGCAATATTTCCGGGAGAATCATCGGCTCTATACCCTTGTTGTTGGAACAGTTCCAACCCTTTGAACCAAACGCAGTGCTGCAACCCATAACCCCAAAAATGTGTTGTGCCACATAGTGCCATTAACTGCGTGTAAAGTCTTCACCAAACCTGCAATTACAAGTTCAAATAAATAACACTGATTTGGAAATAAAAAAAATACAAGAAAGTTTGTCATTTAAATCAAGTATTCTGTCCAACTCCCACCCAAAAGATGCCATTTGGATTTTTTTCCATGTCATAGTCCTCACATGGAAAAACTTGAGATCACTATTCATATTTCTTTCCCATCATCTTTTAACAACCCTTTTTTAATAGAAATAGCAGCAATTCTATTTGTTACAAGCCATATTTTATTCTGTGATATCCACTTTCTCACTCAGTATTTTGATCATTTTCTGGTTGCTTTTTAATTCTTTCTGTCTGCAAAAAAGAGAGGCTGACACTTCTGGTGTAGTTTGGCATGATTATGGCATGATTATGGCATGTCTTACAATTTGGGCTTAGAAAGATTTGTTTTAATTTTGTTGGGTATAACCACAATGTGGTCCTTGAAATTATATGAATCATATTAATTTCTGAAGGAAGCCGAAAAAAGAATCCTGGAAAGACAAAAAATATCTGTGCGTATGGAATGAAGAAAAAGAACCATAATAACTATGAACCCAAGACTGGAAGAGAAGGCTCTAACAGAATGAATTAAAGCAGTTAATGTCTAGACTCTTTCATCATGTTATTTTTCTTCCTTGTATAGGTATTTTCCCCAACATTTTCACTTCAAAAAAAATAATACCTGTAATAATCTCAATAGCACTAAATGCTGCCACTTGCCCTCCATCCAAAGCATCTTCCAGGATAAGATCAATAGGAAGCCAGAGTGCAGACCAACTATCCCCATAAGACTGCGCAGCAAAAGACATCAGCGAACCAGCGGATATGACTTCTTTAGTCCTCATCTTAGATTTTATTTTGAACTCATGAGAAACAACCGCCCGGGTATTTTGGGTCAAACTTATAAGGGTCTCAACAGTATTATTACTCAAATTCCTAAAAATTGAAGAGTTTGACACAAGCAGCTGTGTTTGGTGAATGAAGGACTTCCAATATGATGACCTACAGAGATAACTTCCCTTCAATAAAAGATTCCAAAGCCTTAATTGAGATTCACTCAAATGAATATTTTTAGCTGGTTTACCTAATACAAAGCATATCAGAATTAAATTCTTACATGTTCCAATGAACTAAGGAAAGGATCCTTGAAGTCATTTTGTGTTGCAAAAAATCTGCAATAATCTCTATAGCCATTGCTGTATTTTTCTTCTGAAACCCCTCAACATGTTCAGTTTTCTTTTCACCTAAGCTGTCAGGTCCATCAACATCCATATCATGTGACCTGCTTAGCCATATAGGCTTATTCTCTGTAGTGTGATCTAGTAACCCTTCATCATCTAATGATGCTTCAAGTAACTGCCATACGATCGAAAAGACAAATTCAACCAGAACAACTCCAGGCTCCCACAACGTTTGACTGTATACTTGAGAAAGCTGAAGAACATCATCAATTGATTTCATAATCCTAAAGAACCATTGGTTTGAAATGTCATTATTAGTATTCAGAAATAAACAACGAACCTCCCCATACCCTGAAAAGAGAAAGAGAAAAACGCACAAGAAACTACTTAAGCAGATTTATGTTTCCTTTATCTAAAAGATAATATAAATATCTAATTGCAAATGATGAAATGTAGTCCTAGGAAATAACATTGAAATTTAAAAGAGGTCAAATCTACTTTTGCGAGCAATGCACTAGATGCAAATTTTTCTTTCTTTTCACATAAATATCCTTCAAGTATATAAAGCTCTAAAATCTCATCCCAATTTGTGTGGTGAATGGTTTGAGCGTTTGAGGGACAGATATGTCAAACACAGAAACATCAACAAGTACCTTCAGGTTAACAGCATAAAGCCTAATAAAGACTTTCAAGCACCACCACCAAATGCTAAGGAGATTTATTTCTGTTTTTTGTTTTTTTTTTGCCTAAGTGGTTTTCTCTACCACCATAAAGGAAAAAATTATTCATAACAAAGAAGAAATTTACTTTGTGGATTGCAAAAATTGTCAGGACCTAACCATAAATAATATGTTAAAACTTCAAATAGCAAACTGGATAGCAGATGTTTTGGTCTAGTTATCTCAATATTATTTAAACACGATTCATCATCATCAAGGAAATCTTCAATTACACATCCCAATTCCTTTGCTTGAAATATTAAATATTTTCAGCACATTAGCATGCTATTCAAAAACCTTCAAACAATAATAGAACTACAATTCTTAAAAATTACATTTTAGTTATTGTAGTGGTCTTTTGTAAGTTAGGCTACTAAGGTTAGTCTTTAGCCTATAAGATCGACATTAGAGAGTAACACATACACACACCAACCTCCTACCAACGTAAATTTCTACAATAATAGATTTACCACGACATGAGCAGTGCGTTTACATTGACATCTGTATCGCACGTATTCTCAATTTTTCACATCTAATCAAAGAAACACACGAAACCAAACACACACGAAGACCCAATACAAACAACACTGGCTAGATTTGGCTTAGTTGTATCAGACAGAAATTCATTCAGTTTAAATTGAACAGGAGCAATGATAAGTTCACATTCAAACCACCATAGTAATAGAATATCCAAAATGCTAGACATATTCAGAAGCCAACACAAACAATTCTTGTCCAGAAAGTGTTGGACCTCACTTTTCATAGTTTGGAGAACTGACATCATGTCCAAGCATATCGCGAAGTTGCTTGAGGAGTTCCATATAAAGTCTGTAAGCAGTAGGGTGGAGTTCTCTGCTTGGTACAACACTGCAGTAATCAGTGAAGAAAACAAGTAAATCAGTGAATGTTCTAAATTGCGGCTCCACTCCCGTGCGATGTTCCATAAAAAAAGACAGGTTGGTAGCGTTAAACTTTCATTTTCTAGCAAACCAAAACTAGTTAAGCTTCTCTCTCTTAACCATCAACCACGCACAAAAACTATTCCGATAACGAATTGAGCAAATCCAACGTTACAACAGTACGAATTCCTTCATTCAGTGATTCTACATCTTCAGATACATATTATATAAATGGAATATTAAGCAGGCCAATGAAAAATGCACGTTCAAGAAACAAATGATTCAATTAATTAGAGCGTAAACTTAACAGAAGAAGTGAAAAAGAGAAAACGGAAATGACAAATGAAAGAGGTAACGTTACGTGGCGGAGAGAAGTGCGATGAGGAGGGAGGGAGGGATGATGTCGAGGGACAGGGCGGTGTGTAGAAGCTTCCATGCGGCTGCGGAGTAGTTGTCCCAAAAGAAATGAGAGACCAAGCGGTGAGCGAGTTCGACGGAAGGGATGGCAATGGCGGAGGAGTGAAGCGTCGACCTGACATCGAAGGCCCACGCGTAAGGATCGGCGTTGCTCTCGACGGCCAACTTCGTTTGGCGTAGGACCGCGTCCCACACATCAGCCTCGGTGGTTTGCGCGGGAACTGCCATGGTTAGGGGATTGAGAGAAATAGAATTTGAAAGAGGGAAGAGACGAGAGAAGAGAATATGAGTGAGTGAAAGAAGGGACGAGAGAAGAGTTATGCATGGGTTTCACACCAACAAATGTAACATTGATTTCTATCTTCTATTTTCATAAATTTTAATTTATTTGTGAAGTTTGTATTCTTTTTTTGTAACATAGATATGAAGAAATACTTTTTATTATGCACTACACCAAAGAATTGCACAACTGGATTGTAAAAGAAATTCCTTTTAGTTAAGTAGTAATTAAAATAACTAATTTAATTTTTTTTATAAAAGTAATAATATCATGTTTATTACTAATGACTTTATATATTTTTTTCATTATTTATTAATAAAATATATTCATATTGGTAATATTT
>Ga0123341_1003419_pt1 | contig 13601 bp, 3 predicted proteins | sample Turbeapinknodule_FD_89959 | JGI IMG/M metagenome (GOLD analysis project Ga0123341, IMG submission 89959) | Root nodule microbial communities of legume samples collected from Mexico - Turtle bean Mexico pink nodule | ecosystem: Host-associated > Plants > Roots > Nodule | place: Mexico: Nepantla... | reverse complement strand
CTTATAAAATAAGTAGTTGATGAAAATTAAATTATTTGTTTTATTTTTACTCATTTCATAGAAATAAAAAAAAAAAAAAAAAAAAAGCAAGCCAAATGACTTTTTAAAGCCTTTGATTTAAAAAAGAAACAACAACTATCATTACCAAATTTTATTTAGTAAATGTCATACTGACTTTTTTAATATACTACCATGCTAATGCTACCTAATCAACATTTTAATAGATAAAAAAATAAACATGTAAGCATTATAATCTCATATAAGTAAATTTATATAAAACTTTTTGATGTCAGACATACATTTATAGATTAAAGCAGTGTGCATATTTTATAACACATAACATCGTTTAATCAAAACTTATAACATTTATTTTGGGGAAAATAGCTATATAACAGCATCTTGAGTTCGCTTACAAGAGCACCCATGCCACATATTTGAGCAATCCACTCACATTTTACTCCAATAATATAATCCTTAAACAGTGCCTGTTTTAATATTTTTTATACGTATTTAATTTTATTTAATTATTAAATATTAATTTTTTATTCATAAATATATATTTTTTATTAAGAAGTGAATTTTAAATCTAATTTAATATTAGAAAATTGACTTATTTTTATCCACATATTTTTATTTTTAATCAATATGAGATTTCCAACATATTTTCTCGTGTTGAAATCTTCCAACTTTTTAGACTATATATTTATAGGTGATCTGATACCGCAGATGATCCGAAAAATCTAACAAACTTTTGTTAAGACAGACTCATTCTGATACGATATTAAAAAAATAAACTTTAAACATAACTTAATATTATAAAATTAATTTATAAAGTAAATTTATATTATGAAATATCCTTATTTCTAATATTTAACTTTTCAATTTCTTGGACTGCAATGTTGTTTTTTTTTGTTAGTTTAAACAAATGATCTCAATTAGAGTTGGTCTACCTAAGAACCAAATTTGCAGTGTTCAGGTTGCAGAGGTTTCCTTTCAGTCTGTTAGCAGTAGTTGACAAAAGAGTAAACAGAATCATCTGGCAGATACTGAAACCGAGTAAAGAAAGGATTTCCGGCATTACAGTGCAAGTGACCAAACGCTATGTTGTTGCCAACAAAGACCGTTTACAAAATAGTTAGTTGCGCGTGACACATACAGATCATGCTAGCAATCCATATTAATTGGTGCCAGCATAGGATCTCAAATTTATTATGGTTAAGTTCCCATTTTATTAATACATTGTACGACCAAAATGTAAGATTCATTGTGTAAGAAAAGAGAGAGTGTTCCTTTAACCACTTGGTTGAATTTTATAGTAAGCTAGGTAGAGCTGCACTTTGCGTCAAGTTTGTGGCGTTGTAATTTCAGTTTGTTGCATAGTAGTGGTCCAGCCATCCCCCTCACTCCCTTGATGAATTATTATGATTTTTGCTACTGAGAGTACATAGTGATTAGTGAGAAGGATTTATTAGCACACCACTTGTGTGCCAAGAAAGAGAAGGAAACAACAGATAGATGGGTGGTCAGGTTTTATGGTAGGTGACTAAACAACCACCTTGTGCTCACATGTCTTCTTTATGTGTATTATAAAATCTACCTTTCTATCTCTTCATGTGTAATCACTTGGGGTACCTATCCCATTTTTTCAACACCTCATTCATTTCTCTTTGATGCAAACAAAAATAATTACCCCACAAACCTCTCACCTTTCGAGTTTATGATTATATAATTAAGTACATATATCTCTCAAATGCAAGGGGGAAGTGTGTGAAAAAAAAAGTACCATACCATTCTGTAGCACAGTACCACAGATATCAGTTAGATTAGAATTCTTGAACTTTCAAAAAAACCAAAACAGTGAGCTTAAACTTTCCTGAGATGAAAATTATTCTACGATCGAAGTAATAACATATGGCACCCGGAAAAGACAATTAAGAAACCATAAAAGGAAGAGAACAGTATGTTATGAACTACTTGAAAAATCTGAACAAAAACACAAATACCCTGAAGAAGAAGAAGAAGAAGACACATATCCTGCAAAGAATTAATGAAATGAATGCAGAGACATTTCTATACAGTTTGAATCTTCACTCTGAAGTAGCAACACTGACGGAATAAACTATGTCACCTTTGGCTATAAGATCAGGCCTACCAGTGCCTCCTGCTTGTGGTTGCCTTCTACTACCCACCAGGGTCTGTTAGAGTCAGCATGACTATTGCTTTCTTCCTCAGTAGCAGCAGGAAGATTAAGATCAAGGAAGTCCCTAATTTCTGCCACTGGTTCCTGAAGTACAACTGTTTGAAAGTTTCTACTCTCAGACCCACCAGTCATATGAGATCTCTTGTGGCCACCCAAGGCTTGGCCTGATGAAAAAACTTTGAGGCAAATTGGGCACTCGTGCCCCTTGCTCTTCTTGGACTCAGTAACTGTTTCCACCTCGTCATGAAAACCAGCACCATGTTGATTTTCCCCCAGATACTCACGGTCAGTGTTACTCATGAGCTTGTTTTCAGTTGTTATTGGGTCAGGAGGGAGATCAGTTTCAATGCTGTTCTCGCTGCTCTCATTTCTCGAAGCAAAACACCCCTTGATCTTCTTGTGGCTAGCTCTATGCCCCCCAAGAGCTTGGTATGAGTGGAAGGTTTTATTGCAAGTGGTACACTCAAACTTGCCTCTCTTATTAGAGTTCTTGCTAGATTCAGCTTCTGAAGCCTTGTCCACCCAGTTCTTGTTTGACTTCAACTCAGAACCGAGAAACTTTGTCTTGATCGAATAGTACTTGTTGCCAGTAGTAGTGGACTTTGATAAAATCGATTCTGGTCCATTGACTCTGCTCCTCCCATGTTCCCCTTCTGAATCCCCCAATGCAGACACATACTGAAGCTCAGACTTGTTGACCTTTTCATATCCTATACTGGAAACTCCACTTTTGTTCACTCTAAATCCATTTTCAGCAATCTCTACAGTAGCAGCAGCAGTAGTCAAACGTTGTGAACTCTTTCCTCGGATTGAGTTGGGATTTTCCGAATTCCCAACCTCCCACTTATTATCACTTTGCTTGATCATTCTTGCTGTGTTAGGCGTGAAGTTACTGTTGCCATCAAATTTGGCAACCAGATTAGTTCGAACTGAAGATCGAGCTTCGAAATAAGCAGAGTTGTTGTCAGAGGACTCGGCAACAGAATGAGGACCACTCCAAGGACTCACATCCCTACTAAGCATCATCAAGCTCATAGCAACCTCTTCTTGCTCTTGCTCAACCTCAGAGAGAGAAGAGGAAGGATTGGCAAAAGACACAACCGAAGAAGTTGCTGCAGCAGAAGCAACCGTGTACCTTGTTCTTCTCTTGGACCTTCTTCTCTTATTTGGAGCAGTTGCTTCGTTATCAGACTGACTATCCATGACCACCTTAGCATTAGTCCACGAATCTTGATCTTCCAAGCTGTTGGAAAGTCTCTCTTTCTCGGAGTGGCATTTCATGTGCCCAAACAAGGCCTTCCAAGAGTGGAACGCTTTACCACACTCTTTGCAGAACTTGTCAAACACCAAAGCGTCTTCGCTCGAATGATCTGAGATTCTCCAAGTCTTCTTGGGGTTCTCTCGGAGGCCATAGGCAGCGTTGGTTGCAGCAGCTTCAGAATCTTTGTCTCCATCATTGTTGAGAGACGACGAAAAAAGCTTCCGCGACGGAAGCTTTTCTTTTTCCTCCGACGACAAGTTGGTGATATGAGACCTCATGTGACCCCCCAAGGATCTGCCACAAGGGAAGCACTTGCCGCAGAACTTGCACGCGTGTTTCAATTCCTGAATTCGATCTCCTTCCATTGAATTTGGTCACGGATCAGTGAAGAAAAAGGGCTGGGTGTTGATTGGAGGGTGAATCAGAGAGTGTCCAGGAATGCTGAATTCATCGATCTCGTGACAGCAATCAGAGAAGAAGAAAAAGTAGAGCTAACAAGAGGCAGACGAGATTGTTGAGGTGAGAGTGCGGAAAAGCTGCATCAGGGTACCCTTTTGCAGTGAGGTTCTTGGAGTTTGGAAATCCAAGGCAGAAAAAGAGGAAAAAAAAGAAGAGATATAGAATGAGAAGTGAAGCAAAGGAAAGCAAAGTTGTGTGAGTAGCAGTAGAAGTGGGCTTTTGGTTAGTTGAGTTAGGAAGAAAAAAATGAAAACTTGAAGAGGTGTGGTGGTATGGGGTGTTACCTTTGATGGTAATGATGGCGATGAAGAAGGGAAGAGAGAGAAATGAAGTGTGTTCTCTCCACTTGACTATATTTGGAGGAGAAAACCATGCATGGAAGCAAAGATAAAAAAGAGAGAGAGGGGTTAGAAGCACGTGTAGTGAACTCAGGATACTGCTCCACTCCTGATCCAACGGTGAAACATGTGTCCACGTCATGATCCTACAGGTGAGGAACCTACTAAAACTAACTCCAACCCCAACTATTCCTTCCTTTGTCTTGCTATTAAGGAAGGAAATGGTGCTATTGCCTATTCTCCCTGTTACTCTCATTGCTATTTCTATTTCCACCACTCACTTTCTCACACTCTTCAACTCAAAGCTTCCACCCTCCGGCCGTTATTCTTTGGACTTTCTATTACTGAATGCTTTTTATTCCAAGGGCCCCACTCTTTCCTGATTCTCTTCTTGGGTGATTGAGGAGGCACGTTTTCAGGGCACTTTCGTAAACTCATTCTGTGGGGTTTGCTTCTGTTGCCTTCTTCTATTTTCAACTTCTTATTCTTCTTAGTCGGTTCGCATGCACCTTCTCTTAAATATACTCTTTCTTTTTTCTTTTCTTCCACCCCCACTACTTCATGCTACTACCTCACCATAGGATGATAAATTCAAATTAGTAGTTAGTCCAAGCTCAATTACTCTGATCTGCCTCTTTATCTCTCTTCTTCTCTTTTAATAAATGTCATCTTTTCTTTAATTCTCTTGGCATCACACCAATTGTTTAAATTGGTTAGGTGGACTCTGAACTGCAACTAAGAAGTTGGAGTTTCTGGTCTAACAGTTAGAGATCCCACGTCGATTAGAGATAAGGATATTTCATTATATATAAGTGGGTAGCCAGTTTTATAGGGTTGAGTTAGGCTTAAATTCCACTTTGTAATATGGTATCAGAACAATTTCAAGTTTATCCTAGCGAGTGTTTGTTGGTCTTATCAGACCACCCGCTATCGGGTCGTTATCGGACCACCCATAATATGTTGTCTCACGTACGAGCTATCACTCTCAGCGTGAGGGGTGTGTGTTGGAGATCAACTAGAGATAAGGACATTTCATTATATATAATTGGGTGCAAACCTCACCCCAATAAACTAATTTTATAAAGTTGAGTTAAGCTTAAAATTCACTTAGTAATACTAACCATCAACCTCAAAGTGCTTCCTATCCACCATCAACCTCAAAGTGCTTCCTATCCACCACTATGCTTTCTACGGATTCTTTTTACATAATAAAATTGATGTTTTTACGTTGTTGGGAAGTAGGTTAATAATGTGATAAACCTGTCTTCCTATAGCTTGTAATGGGTAGTTGATGTATATTGATAAGAATTGTAAACCATTGAATGGTTTGGAGTTTATATTAGTAAAGCAATGCTAATTCCGCCTAGTAATTAAGTTGAAGGCAAACATGTTGGGTCTGGCTGTTTCCCTGTTTTTCAATTTTCCTTTATATCACAGCTACACACTCTTAAATAAAAGTATGAGAAAAAAAAAAATAATAATTTGGTAAAGGATCAATTTCCAATATTGACGTTACACATAAATGATTAAAATCGTATAATTTTGGGTCGTTGTCATTTGAAGTAGTTTCAATGGATAAAATTTGTGGTATGTCCCCACCCCCACCCCCTGAAAACCAGTGATGCCTGTTTTTTCTATTATGTCGCAAGTTAGTAATAAATTGGTGCTAGCAGTGAAATTTACCAAATGCAATATTCAGATTCTTCTTTCTCTTACTTCACAACTTTATATTCATACACGTCACAGTACAACACACAACCCACGGTGCAGCTGAAAACTGTGAAAGCTAGGTCAAATATATTTACTGCCATTAAAACATCGCATAAATTAATATGTTATATATGCTGCACTTTTTTAATTAAAGACTTAGTCTGAAGAAATAGTATGGTCTAGTTAATCGATTCTTATAAATAAAAATAACAAAGAGTTAACACTGAAGTTCTTAGACCATCTTCGTCTAATTCATTTTCTCACTTAAAAGCTACTTTTAAATTAAAGTAATAAAAATAACAGTTTTAAAAACCAAATAGTCATGATTTTATCATTTTTATTTAATTTAGTTTTAAGATTCTTTTTAAGTTAATTTTTTTTTGGTAAAGAGGAAACTTATTTAAAATTAGCTGTCTCACTCGATAGAAGAGCATGTTGAGAAAAATATTATGTAAAATTAATTTAGTCAACACATATATTTATTTTAGTGTTAAAAAGTACTTAAAATAATTAATTTATGCATTTAAAATTTCATTTTTTTATAATAAAAACTTTCATTTTAAAGTGCTGATTTTAAGAATAATTTTTTTTGCTAAAATAAAAATATATAAATTAAATTTAAGGGATGAAAAATATTTTAAATTTCAAAATATAAATTTTTATTTAACTTTATTATTATTTATTCATTTTAATAATAAGTTTTTATTTTAAGTGATGAACTTTTACAAAATAAAACAATTAATATTTACATTTTCTACAGTGAACTATGACTTCACAATACATGAATCATTTTAAAAATAAACTAAATACGTGAAATACGGCGAATGATTGATTAAAATTGAGAAATCAATCAATGAAATTTTGTTGGTAATTTGGTCGTTTTGGGATTCAACAGTACTGTTCAAATAAGCTCTGTACGACGGTAAAATTTTTTTCTAGCTTTATTAAACGTAACTTATTTTAAAATTTTGCATCCTACATATAAACATAAAAGTTTAAATGTTCTAAATTTTTATAAGGAAGTCACATATATATGCTTTTTTATAGCTGATACAAAATTTCATTATGATTTTTTACATGCAATACAATCATTAAATTCTATATTCTAAGAATTTACATGTGAAGAAAATGCATAACTTTTAAACTATTTTCATAACTAATACACTGAAAATATATGGTGTTGATTTTAGTGTAAAAAGGAAGAATGGTTAAAAGTGTGCATAGCATGAGTTGGTTGTGGTTGAAATAGACATCAATGGAAGCTGGACCTATAATATAGATGTATTTGTGTGAGTGAGTGTGTACTGTCCTACTACATTATGCATGTTTCATCCATATTTCATGCACAGCGTATCTGACATAATCATTCCAACAGAGAGAAGGGAGATGAAATATTAATTAATTATATAGAAAAAGTAGATGCAGATGTGATTAGCAGGAGTTGAATTAATTACATGAGGGTATATGAATAAGATTAGGCATGGTTAATTCATTGACAGAGGCTGAATAAACAAGTAGTCCAAGCTGTCTAGCATCGTGACTTGTGAGTGGCTTGTTATTTTAAGATAAGGGTGAATTGGATCTTAGTTCGTGCTCATTTTCTGACTATAATATGCTCACACATTGGCCAGCATGGCTAGCTTTAAAGGGTCAAGACCCAAGTAATTGCCGGCATTTTTTCATTTTTTCAAGCCGGCCACGTTCATCAACATCAATGTCTTATTAGCAGTTATAACTTCACTGCAATTACTTCACTTTGTGCCTCTTTTTGCCGGCAACTTAGTATTCTGGTTCGCTGTATTTGTCCATATTGATCACTTTTGTTGTTATAATGGATGATCCACAGAGAGAAGAAGCTTCATATGCAAAAGGGTAGCACTAGAATATGATGTTTCAAATAATATATATACTATATGATTGGACTTTCTATCCCCCCGTATTAATTTTCTATTTAGGTAACATGTGCATGCACATAATGTATGAGGTGTGCGTAGCAGCAGCTACCACACCTTCACTCGATGTACACTCCCCACATTTTTTAGCCTCTATCAAAAATGCTATTTTTGTATATGCCCTTTTATATATAGGAATCTGAGAGAAGAAATTGTCTATAGAGTTCTGAGAAAATTGAGTAACTTGACGAGAAAAGGCCAACAAATTGGAACTTCCGTTGTCATATCATCACTTTTTTCCTTTAAAAAAATGGAAGTAGATGGATAATGATTTACATCATGATGGTAGCGCACGTGAAAACTTAAATTTGGAGAGCACGAGTCGTTAAAAGTAACGCTGCATTGAACGGTACTAAATATTGAGGTACATGAGCTGGTGTACTAGATGCAATTTCAAGCATAAAAATCTAACAAACTCAGAGGCAGATGGAAAATATTTGGGTCCACCGAAGAAAAATAGATGGACCAAAATAAATATTTAACGAGAATACAGCTGAGCATATAGTTTGCTTCGAAGTGGTTGAACTTCTCTGTACTAACTGGTATAAAATAGAGTACAACGCAGAGAATTCACAGAGCAGACTTGTCTCTTTTGGCCCCCATTAAAGCATCTGAGATCTGTCAATCTCTCTGTGCCCCCCCAAAATAACTTCACTTGTGGGGGAAGATTTTTGGCTTTGCAAAAGTCATAACCGAATTAACAAATATAACCACCAAACATGTGGATAGTGGACATGTTCAGCCTTAACAAGCAGTACCAGAGTTCATGTTCTGAATGTGTAAATGCCTTAAATATCTTGAAAGAGTGTTTTACCACTTATGTTACTCCTGTCTTACTCTGATACAACTGTTTCTGATATAGAACTGGAAGAAAAAAAAATTGAACACTCGTTGCCCACTAGTCACTACTCGTGTTTCACTGTATAGAATGTGGCATATGAGGTGTGAGATGCTTTTCTTAAGGTTTATGCTAGTTTAACCATTCAAAATGGTAGCTATATCCGTGATCAAGTCATGAAAACACTGTCGGTAGCAGTTGGTTGAGGTGAGGTATACACTTGCTTAGTGTTTAGACAGAGTTTAGTTTTGCTTAGCCCTTCCACAAGCTCTATCTTTTTTTTATTATAGATCTAGTTTCACTTTTGAAATTAGTCTTAATTCCTAACCACCCTAAAGTTGCTTTTGGAGAAATTACCTTCATTGATGTTGCATACTGCTCTTGATGAAGTTTGATAATGTACAAAATAAAAGCTCAAATGATTCTCAATGGCCTACATATGTAGGTGAATTCAATGCACATAATTGCTAACAAGCACTTGATTTCAAAGCCTTCTTTGCCATTATTTTTTTTCCATTATTAAGATTTAGTAGGGGTTTCAACCGGCTTTTTGCAGACACCCTCTTCGCGTAATTATCAGAAGGGGAAGTGTAAAAAATTAGACAAAGGTTAGTTGAAGATGTAATAGATGTCTTAGCCACTTTGTTAAGGTTTCACTTTTTTATTGGTCCATTTAGATGTGGCTGAAACATTAGTGATTGATGTTATAAAATGATAAGAAAGTAGAAGTTTCTTTTTCTTTGGTGGGTGATTAGATAGTAGCAGATACTGATTTGTTGTAAGCAGGGTAGGCTTTAATAGCTTGTATTTTCTGCCTGTTGGAACCTTATATAGCTCAACTTCTTTTCAGAAAAGTTCAGCTAAAAAAATGAGTATTTCCCTCACAAAGATAAACAAAAAAAAAAATCAATAATGGGCGATGAATAGACTTGTAAGAGCCTTCATTTTTCTACATTTTTTGCTATTCCTCACCCTTTTCCTAGACCGCATATAGAACGTGTAACTAAAAGGTGCATGTGTTGCTTCATTGAAGCAATAATGGTGCATGTGTTAGGGAAGAAGTCATCACCAGAAATGCTTTGGGGATACTCAAAAAGAATTATTAAATTTTCATGTAAGAAAAGGGAGTTTTGTCTGAGTAATAACATAAGTTTTGTGATAATGTGGGACCACCATACCTGTGCTTTATATGAAAAGTGAGGTTTGGTGTAGAAAATCACCATTATCACGTTTTTACCTTTGTATTTTGGTGCAATTGGTTTAACTACTAAGTGCAAACAAAGCAAAAGCAAAATGTCGTGCTCCAAGTTAATTAGAACTGTACAATATATGAAAATATTAACCTATTAGGGCCAAACTGTTCCACTACGAATTCTTATCTTAAAAAAAAGGATGTGGAAGTGTAAAGTTCTACATAGAGGAACATATGAATCACACTCTCACTTTGTTCCACACTCTGCAACAAACCTAAATTCCTCACATTTCATTTACTTTATCTCTTTCATATTTGAAATTTGCATGTGGAATATAATGGCTCTATGTTAATTATTTAATCACTCAACTCATTACCTCATCATCATCAATTTATCATAAGAATCAAATTTTAATGTCCTTCACTTCTTTTCTTAAATCATCCTTTTTTTTCTCTCTTCCCCTTTTATCTTCATTCCTGTGGCTACACACCATTTAACTATAAATCTATTTTTCCCTTTAATCTTTCTTCAGTGGGAGAGAGAAGTCTTTCTAATCCTTGACATTCAATTCATTTGTCACATTAGTACAGTTACCTTCAAATTTCAATCTAACTTTAATTTTATTTTAATAATGTCTTTTTAATTATTTATTGACCATTTCCCTTGTTGATATTCTTCATAATTTTTGCAAGTGGAGAGAAATTTTATTTTATTATTCTCCTGATATTGAAATTGTTATTTTATTGTTTTGACACATCTCCGTAAAAAATAACTCAGAAATTGAGAGAATTAGTGAATATAACACATTTATTTGAAAGCATCACCATGTTTTGCAATTGTTATATATATGACTAGTGACGAACATGATCAACATATTACAGATAAAACAGAGTAGTGAAAAGTAACAGGTGCAATATTTGATAGACCGGAAAACACGTTACATCACATGCATTCTTGTTCTCCAGAAATGTTGGTCATCAAGTTACTCTTTTTTTTAGAAGTGTTTTTCTTGGTATTTTGAAGGGTGTGAAGGTAATTGCTTGACTTGGTATCTAACAGCTCTGTAGCATTTTATTGTTCCTCATTTTTCATAAAATATTTATAGCTAAACCTTAGTTAAAGTATTTCCGATTTCAACTTAATTAAATCAAAATATTTCACCTCAACTTTATATATATTATCTTCAACTAAATCTTACTCAATGCATATTTATCTTACTTTTTACCATAGTATCTTTAGTATGTTTTAAATTCAATCATTTTAAAGTTAAACATCTTCAGCGTTTTAAATTCAATCATTTTAAAGTTAGTCAATATCAGTTGGTTTATAGATACCCTTTAATTAAGTCGGAAAAGGAGAAATTTGTTGGGAATCTCCTTATTTCAATGAGGACCATGACCAATGAATCTTGATAACGGATCTATTAAATATATTCAATAATGGTCATTCTAAAAGTCTTGGAATTGTAACTCTCACTCGAAAATGTGATAAGCATTGATTATTCATTATCACTTTATGACGAAGTCTTTCTCTCATTCTCTATATAAAGGGAACTTGCGAGAGAAACAAATAGTGTAATTTTACTTTCATAGTTAAAAATTCTCGGTATCATTATTCAATTTTGCTCTATTTTCTTTTATCTGCTTATTGTTTCTACAAGTGTCCATTTTATACCTACACCAAATGAGAATTAGTTCTGATTTTCCCAACATAAAACTATATTTTTATTAAATTAAATACTTTTGTGTAAACCAAATACCAACCAGTAATGTAAACCAATACTAAATGAGCTACTCTCTAAACACAAACATTTTCTTAGTATGAGAGGCTAACTTGTATGCAATGATTTATTTTTTAATAAAATTTGAAATTTTTCATGAGAAATTATATTTAAATAAATTTTTTTAAAAAAATTAAAAAAAAAATTAGAAAATTTAGATTATTTTGATTAATTAAAATTATATAATTTTAAATTACATATAAAATTATGAATTTTAAATTATTCATAGTGGTTTTTCTCTCAAATTATTGTTTCTTCTCCTCACATTATTCCTTTAGTTTAGTTTTAGTGGGAATAATGTTGGCTTGAGTTAAGTTAGAACGTCATTAGCTAAACTGAGATCAAGATGTCGTTGGTTCGGCATCATTTTTTTATTGATGTTGGTTGATATTTTTTTTTAAGTTAATTGTGATTATTTTTTATTATAATCATTAGAGTTGTTTTTTTTCATATGAACTAATGTTATTTCTGAACATACGTTAGTTAGAATATTTTTACAAATATCACAAATGTTTTTCAACTAATGTCAAGCACAATTTTTTTCAGTTAACATTAATAGACATTTTTCCAACTTGTGCCATTCATATTTGTTTTCTACAAATGTATGCAAATCAAATTTGTTTTTTTTTTCTTCAGTGCAAATTTTCTTTTTAATGTTTTTTTTTTATATAAATTTAGTTTCCGATTTCTTCCAATTCTTAGTCTTCAGTCTCAATCAAAGTGGGATACCTAAAAAAAAATATTTCGATACTCAAATCAATATTCAATTATCAATTACTGAACTAACTAATAAGTACTATTAAAATACGTAATTTTGTCTTGTTTTTGTTTTTAAAGTATATTTATAGTTTCAAGGTATAATTTTACTATTGGGTTCTAGTTTTTGAGTTAATCTTAATATTAAATAAATAAATATTGCGTTCAATGATTACGATAAACATATTATTTGAGGGTACTTATCAATTTTTTTAAAATATACATGGTCATTAAAAAGTTTGATTTTTAATTATACCAAATTTCATAAAAATAAATTGAAATTTCTTAGAAATTGTAAAATTTTGAAGGCAGATTATCCATAGTGGTAAAAGAGAGTTGAGTGTGGTGCATTGGGTGAAAAGTTGAATAGGTTACTGAGTTGAGAAGCATAGTGTTTGATTTTGAAACCATTGATTCTGAACTTTTGTTTTGTTTTGTTATTCCCACATGGCGTACCAAGCAATAGGATGGTGAGGAAAAAAAGATTGTGCAGATGAAAGAAAGTGATGTGATTATTGGATCCCACTTGTGTTTGGGTGTTTGAAGGAGGCTTGTTCTGCACCATAATTACCCCCTGGAAAAGAATAAGCTTGCCTCACACTTCAAGCATCACACTAATTATTTAGTAGTATCTATCAATGCACCAAAACAACCACTCAGATTCTTAAAAACCAATTAAAGAGGTCAAGTATTTTCGCAGGAAGATGTCGCAGGTTACACGTTACAAAATTTCTCTACAAAATATACTTCATGTAAAACCAACAAAATACTTCTGATTAAGTTGTTTAACAACAATAATGTGATAATATAAGGAACATAAATTATATTTTTTAATGTAACAACTAGTGTAAATTGCTTTAACTGGAGGTGTTTACCTGAGAGGCTTGAATTTAAGTTTGAAGATCTAGAATAAAATTAAAAGCTTGAAAGTTAGTGATAAGTTGATTAAATGAGTTAAAAATATTTAGAGAAACTAATTGTTGAATTAACCCAATGGGTAAATAATTATATAAATTATTTATAATATTTTAATTATTACAAGTTATTGCTTTTAAATATAGGATTTAACTTTTTAATCATGTTTTAATCTTTAAATATTTTTATTAAATAAAAT
>Ga0123341_1003418_pt1 | contig 13602 bp, 10 predicted proteins | sample Turbeapinknodule_FD_89959 | JGI IMG/M metagenome (GOLD analysis project Ga0123341, IMG submission 89959) | Root nodule microbial communities of legume samples collected from Mexico - Turtle bean Mexico pink nodule | ecosystem: Host-associated > Plants > Roots > Nodule | place: Mexico: Nepantla... | reverse complement strand
TAATATATAATATATTTTTAAAAAATATTAAAAATTTAGATTTGAGAGTAACTTTCGAATTATGTAATCCAGTATTTGAAAAAAGGATTCCAGATTACATAATCCAGAAACTAATTTAGACTTCTGGATTATATAATTTGAAAACTAATTATACATCTGAAAAAAAATTTACAGATTAAATAATCCGAAAATTAATTACAAATTAAAAAAAAACTTATAAATTATGTAATTCAAATTATTACAAAGGGATATTTTTAAAATATAAAAAATTTATAGAGGTGGAAGAAAAACATATGGAGGTGCAGGAAGAAACAGTCTTGCGTGAAGGATTTTCAACCCAGCCCATTAAGAGCGAATTGGGCAGACATAACGGTCCGAGTGGGCCCGTAAAGTCCGTGTGAAACGGTGATCTGTTTCTAATTTTCGATCTTAGTTTGCGTTGGCGTGAGTGAAGGAAGAAAAATAGAACAGGGAGAGAAAAAGAGAAAGGTAACCCTAGACTTAGATTGGTGAATCGAAGCGAGGTGCACCTGCAAACTCAATCGCCATGGAAACCGTTGCTAGAAGAAGAGGTGGAGGAGTTTTGGAAAGCCTTTACAAGGTTGTTATGCGTCGCAACTCTGTCTACGTAACCTTTATTATCGCTGGTGCCTTCCTCGGAGAACGGGTCCGTTACTTCATCTTCTTGTTCAATTTAGGTAATTGTTTTCTCAAGTTTTTTTTGCTAAGGAATTTCAGTAATTGGTTGCAGGCTGTTGATTATGGAGTCCACAAGCTCTGGGAGACTAATAATGTTGGGGTAATGAAGCTTCTGGACTCTATCCTTAATTTAATTGCGATTTATGTTTCATGCCGTGTCATATGCTGTTTGTTTTCTGAAACAATAAATTTGGCCGCTCAAATATAGTTGGATTGGGTTTTGTATCGGTGAATCTTAGGAGGGGCTTTTTTTTATAAAAAAAAATGAGTAAATTTATATTCTTCACGTTGATGTTTGTTTTAAGATTTGTATATCGTATAACCTTTTAAAAGAGATTAAGCTTCTAATATTTCTAATGATGTGGTTGCTCACTTGCGCTATGATAATAGATAGTCCATGATATTTTTTCGCTTTCTTAGTAAATTTATTGCTCCAGCTTTAAATAGATCTCTGAAGATTTCGGATTTTCAATAGCTTCGTATTGGATTATTTGTTCGTTTTAACCTTATCAATTGTAGCCAACATAAAACAGGGTTGATCTTTATGACTACCCTGGGAAGGGGTTAGGGCTTGATTATTGTTGTATTGTGATGTATTTCTTCTTGGACTATTGGTTATGTATGATTTTAAATCAACTCAGTGTTTTCTCATACTGCAAAATAGTACATGATTGATTAAATATCATTATTAGTTTTAGAATTAGATTACCATGTATGTTATATTCAGTTGGATTAATATTGATATTGCTCTAAAGGAAAATTAGAGCTCTATAGGCAGATTCAGAACTTGTATAACAGTTTCCGAATTGAAAAGCTGTGGAAGCATTTGGAGGAATGGTTTTTATTTGACTGTTTCATAATTGCTTGTGGCTTGTACTAATTACTTCTATGCTAAGTTCTGGTCAAATAATTCTGAATATGCACATGGTCTGTTGAATTTTGTTAGTTTTTCTTAATGTCACATGTAATTACTGCATATAGGCTATTAGGCGTGACTATGTTCCTCGTTTCCTATATTTGATGCTACTTAACATGTTGCTGTTGAATTCAATGTGTCTGAATACTACTCAAATGCAATTTGAGGAGAGTCTAACATCACTATTGTACATATTGTTTGAGATGATACAATTTGGGACAATCATAGTTTTGCTTGCACCAATCAGTATTAATTGTTTTGCTCAAGATTTGTCAGCATAATTATCAATTGTCATTTTTTACTTCTAGGTTTCTTTACCTTCCCCAAGGTAAAAGAGGCATTTTAAAAATGTATTTTTCCCCATATAATGTCAAAACCCTGTCCTATTAGCCTCTGAGGTTACCCTTTCCCATTTAATTTTCCCTGTCTTGAGAACTCAATTTATCAGAGGGCAGAGGGCACAAGTTGGTCCTCAATGCCAATTCTAATTTCACTCCCTTCATTGCTAGTTCTTTCACTTGCCTGTAAGCTTGCTTATATGTTTGACCTCTGTCTCAGCGAAGGAATATGTCGTGATTGGTAATCTATTAGTTAAAACAAGGTAGCATAATAACATTTGATAGATGTAATACAAAGAAATGGAACTCAACATATGAGTTCTATTTCATGTTTGGATCGTTTAAAAATATTTTACAACAAAACTTGAGGTTAGAAAATGTTACATTTTTGTTCTGCTAAAAAGTGGAACCAAGGAAAAGGAACAGAATAGGATATTCCATTTCTGTTTTGTTCATGTACCAAATGCTACGTAAGTGTTTCATTATAATAATTATTATTTGTTAAAACAGTCAAAAAACAGTTTACAAATCTTCTTCTTGATCAGGGTTGAGTTATCGATTAAAATATATGCAGTGATTGATATTCCATTAATGAGAACGAGTGTTGCCACTCCCATGTTTCCGTTATCTCCTATTCAAATGACTATATGCTGTGGTTGATATTCCATTTTATATTTTTATTAGTTATTTTGAATACTCACTATTTCTGACTTAATGTTTCTCTGCCTCATTTGTGCAATTTCGAAGGTTAATCGCAGTTCATAATTTCAACTTAAAAATAGTTGTGATTCCTAACTGTAAGCAGTTTTGTATTGTCGAACCCATCTATGCTAGTATAAGGATTATGGATATTATAAGGATTATGGTTTACAATGGTATTATGGTCACTTACTTTAAGCTGTTTAGTATTTTACACTTGATATGTATATTTTCTTGTGCAGAAACGATATGAAGACATTCCCGTGCTAGGGCAAAGGCAGTCAGAATAATCACCAGTTTGTTAGCCTTTTTCAACTTTTATTATATTCATGAAATTTGAAGTGGACACTGAGTACTGGAGGCAGTTTCCATTTTTACAATAAATATCCTTATGCTTGTCTCTTTCAGGCTTAACTCTTATGCGTGGTTTCATTATCTGGTCTTTGAACCATTGCAGAATTCTGTATTTTTTTGAAACGATTTATCTGGAATCATTGGTCTTGCAAATTCTCTACTTAGCCTATTCTCTGAAAGTAGAAACATGGAAAATCATTGATGCTTATTAAATCCCCAAAACATTACTAATGAGTAAACAACTGCCGAGTTTATTGTCACCAATTGGTACAAGTAGTAGTGTCAATGAGAGAAACAATGAAATGTGATTAGCTTACAATTATAAGAGTCAAACTAGCCTTGGTTAGATATTGTGAGGTCGACGGGTGCATTTCTAATTATTGCACGTGAGTTAAGGTAAAATTGGCTTGCATAGTCCAAAATTCCTCCTCAATGCGATCGGGTCCGTCAAAATTTAATGTTTTAACTAATACTCTTTTGGTGATAAGGCTGAAATAAATCACTTCTAAATATTTATGATTGAGGTTGATTCAATGATGATCTAGTTTAGTTCGAGTCAAAATAATTTAACTTGGCCATGCAGAATACACCTTTATCAAAGTCATACAAATAAGAATGATTTGGAGGATGAGGTGAAAATGACTTGAGAAATTATGTTCTAGTTAATTCTCGCTTACAACCACGTCTTTTCTCCCTTTCTCTTAAAAATGAGGAGAAATTCGAAAGATATTTCCTTCAAACACAGATGATGAAAAATGCATCAGTTTATGTGCATGTTCACTTAGGCGTGTGGATCATGAAAATAAATGTATCAATTTATGAATCAAGCATACGCTAAAACAATTGACTCAATGCACGTCCATTTCTTGTTCAGGTTGAAGAAACTATTTTTTTTGTCTCTTTTCTTAAATACAAGCAAATCAGTGCTTACATCTCAATCTAACTTAAAATTGTTAGAAAATCTATACACGCCTTAGTAAAACTACACATAATACAAACTGCAGCTACTACCAATTTTTAACAAACGAACTTCTAGTAGTTAAATGGATCGCACAACATATGGCAGTTCATTCGATCCAAACTTAGTGATGAACATCTTTGCTATATTGGTAGAAATCCTATAGAAGAGATTGTAGAATCCAGACCCATTTCACCAGGGTCACAAATGCATCCAAAGAAGGCAGCATGAAGGTTGCACTGATGGAGACAAGAAATGAGCTTAAGCAGCTTTAGTCATAGGGTTTGTCTCCTCTAAAGCAAATGGTGCACTTCAAAGGATAAAATAAAATCATTGATTGAAAAATTAACAAAATAATACAAATAACTTGTTATATACGTTCATGCATTTGGTCGTTATCACAGCAGTTCATTTTTTAAAGATAATTTATTATCTTCTAAAGTGTGTTCTTCACTTTATAGAAGCAAAATATGACAAACCAAACAATGAAGTGACATACAGCAACATGAACTACGCACAATGCAGATTTTAAATAGCATGGCCGAAATTGTCACATTATGAGAATATAAAGCATAAAAGAGGAAACACAAAATATCAAACCTAAGAAAGTAATTGTAGGTAAACATCATTAATAAGGTAATTATGGACTCTCAGAGAAACCAAAACAGAAACATAAGGTTGAAAAATACATTAAAACAAACTAGTTTACGAAAACCTAGTGTCATGAAAACCATGTCAATAATAGCTAAGAAAATGTCCTAATTATAACAGAATATCAAATTATTACTGCTTTATCAAATGTTTCTCAGTTTCTGATAATACAAATAAAAACTATTAAAAGACAGCGTGAGTAAAAGCAAATTCCGGCTTAAAATGGGCCAAAACTGAGGGGATAACTCATGGTTTTTCTAATAAACTACTGTCATCATACAACGCTTCTTAATATCTATTAAAAAAATCTACTCAGAAAATTATACATCTCTTTGGTTTGTCAAAACATGTTGAAAGTGTCCAAGGAGATCTACAGACAAAAAGGTTGAAAATTAAGTAATTTCTTCACTGTTAGCCCATAACATAGAAAGATTTCGTGAGAACCAGAAAAAAATAGCAATATTTAAGGGAAAAAAGTAACTGACTACTTAAAAAATTATTTCATGAAACTACTATGTCTTTAAAACTTGACATAATACAGCAGGCACTAAATTGACCCTTCAAAAGCAAAACTTTAACACACAAATATGGATACCTTTGGCCTCGACAATGGTACTGCAATTATCCAAGTACTCAACAACACTGCTTCCAGCTTGGTTTGACTTTTTCACTTTAATAACATTCCTTTGTGAAACGATAGATGGTGCATAGGTCAAATGATAAATCACTTCTGGCATTTAATCAAGTGGTTTTAACATAGCTCCAATGGCATATCTCATGGCACTATCAAGAGGTTGCAGTTCTCCACACCTGCTTCCAATTCCCTTACCAGTTCAATTCATAATCATTTCACAACCACCTTGGCCCATCAACAGTGTCAATTGAAATCCAAGTTAATTCTTAAATATTTCCATCTTCAGCGATCAAATTTGTTTACTTGACGGCTTGTAGAGCGCCTGCAATTAGACAATCCACTGATCAACTTATTATATGAAGCAAGATCAGGTATAAACCCCCTATCCAACATTTCGTTCACCAGTAACTCTCCTTCCTCCCTCCCTCCCTCTTCCATGTACCCTATAACCAAAGTCCTATAAGTCATGTCATCTGGTTCCAAACCCTTGCTCAAAGCAACTAACATCAACCTATTCGCCTCATTGGTTCTCCGTGCATCGCAAATATCCCGAAGAACACAATTGAAAGTCACAACATCCAGCACCATACCCTCATCAAGCATCCTTTTCACCAATCTTTGCACCTCATCAATCTTCCCCAACCCCCTCAACCCATCAACCACAACAATACAAGCAACCAAACTCGGAACACTCCCCCCATTCCACAACTCATAAACAACTTCCAACGCTCTCACAGCACACCCTTGCCCACACAATACCTCCACCAAAGCAAAACAATCAAACCCCTCAGGCAAAACCCCCTTTTCTGAAAACTCCAGCAACAACTCACACGCCTGCAAAACCCTCCCTTCCTTACAAAGCCCTTGAACCAAAATCTCACAAGTAACACACGAAAGCTCACACCTTAATTGAACCATCTCGCGAGCCATCCCAATGGCGTCCTCAACCCTCCCCTCTCTAAACATCCCCCGAATCAAGGTATTGAAAGTAACGACATTGGGCTCACACCCCGCTTTCCCCATCTCGTGAAACACCTCCAACGCCAACGCGAACTGCGAGTTCCGACAGTAACCACTGATCAAAATGTTGAAGGTGAAAACATCAGGCTTAACGCGGTGAGTGACCACCATCTCGCGGTAAAACTGGAGGGCTTGGGTTAGGTTACCGCGTTTGACGAAGGCGTGGATGAGGACGTTGAAAACGACGACATCTGGCTTGGAGTCGATGAGTTTGGTCATGGAGTGGAATGCGGAGAGGGCGTGGTGGAGTTGGGAGGATTTGGAGAAGGCGTGAATGGCGTGGGAGAAGATGGGCTGGGTGTGGGGGCAGGAGAAGATGGAGGGAGAGCAAGGGCACGGGTGGGTGGCGATGAGATGGAGGAGGGAACGGAGCTGGGGGAAGCGATGGGTGGCGGCGAGGGTGCGGGCCATCCAGTGGAAGGTGGCGTGGGTGTGGTGGAAGGAGTCGAGGGAGGAGGCCCAGGTGAAGAGGTGGAAGTCGAATTGGGAGAAGGAGGGGTGGTGGTGGAGCTTCGATTTCAGGAAGTGGAGAAGAGTGTCTGGGCTGAACGGTGGGGCCCAATGGGCCTTTAAGAAGTCCAGGAAGCGGGCGTAGTGAACCGGGGACACGGGTGTCTCTGAGGGTGGAGAGGGGAGAGGGAGGTTGGGGATCGCCGGAGAAGAAGAAGGTTTCGGTGTTGACAATGTTCTCGCTTTCACCAACTTCTTCATCGCCATTCTCTGCTTCTCAATCAGACCTAATTATTATCTTAAAATCTTCTCAGAGGGAAAAAAATATTTTCTCCTAATTTTTGTTTATTGTAAAAATAATTTTAAAATATTTTTATTAGAACAATTTCGCGCAAGAGGAGAAAATGACAAAAGCATGTAGCAGCGGTTACGGTGTACACGTATAAATAGTCCGTGCATCGAAAAATCGTTACGTCTACAAGTGGACCGAAATCGCAGAGAGCAACAGAAATTCAAAACGCAGAAGAAGAAGGTCGTCTCGTGAATCAAATTCGATTGAAAAAAATGTTTCCTGTTTGCAACCTTTCTCCTCTTTCTCTGCAACCGGTCAGGGTGGTTCCGATTCCCGGAAAACCTACCAGACACTCTTCGTTTCTCTCGGTCACCAACTCCGGCGAGAGAATCAGCACGCGCAAAAGTAACATTTCGCCATTCGAATCGCGAATCTCACTCGTTTTCGCTCTCGCTTCTCAAGCCAACTCTCTCTCCCAGCGACGTAATTGTTTTTCGCCATCCAACTTTGTGATTTCTCTCCTTCTCTTCACTCTGCAATCTCCCTAACTAATAACTACTTTTCTTGCCGCAGTTCTAGCTGACGTCGCTGCCGAGACTGCCAAATACTTATTTCCGAAGAGATTCGAAAGCCGTAATCTCGAGGAGGCGTTGATGAGTGGTACTTAATTAATTTTCGTCCTATAAAATGAAAATTGCTGTTATGATGTTCTCTTTTCTTGCGTATTTAATTATTTCGATGTTGGGAGCTTCGTTGCAGTTCCGGACCTTGAGACTGTCGTGTTCAAAGTTCTGAGTAGAAGGGACCAGTATGAGATTAGGGAAGTTGAGGTGCGTGTGTGTGCTAGCTTTCTTTTCTTTGATATAAATTTTACACTTCAATTCATTTTTTTTTAATTCTACACATATCTGTTTTCTAATATTTAACGCTAGAGTAAATTATGCTTATCATCTATGAGATTTTGTGAAAATGTCTTCCAAACTGCCATTCGGAACCTTGAGCCCGTCGAGTTCAAACTCTTCAAACTGTTTTAACATTTACAACAACCTCTCTTATCCGATAGCAAGGAGTAATGTTTTCAAACAAGGAAGAGGGTTAGTGTAATGTATAAGTGTCCGTATAATGTTTTTCAAACAATTAAAAGATGTTAGTGTAGGGGGTAAAAAAACACAGAATTATAATTTCAAGAAAATCCTAATAGATAGTTAGCGTATTTACGGTATGCTTCTTGTTATGTTTCTAATATAATCTTTGTTTATATTATTTTTGTAATTGTTGCCCTTAGACAATGGTCAGCCAAATCTAATAAGTTATTGCATTTAGGGATAGAACATTGGAACTTATGGCGTGATGTATTATGCTTCTGTATTTAAAAGACTCAGTTTACTTGATATTCTTAGTATTTATAGGTATGTTGTTAATTAATTCTTTACATTTCTATGCAATGCTAAGTGCTTTGTTGTCACTAACAAACCATCCGGTACTGGGAACGTCTCCCTCGATCTGATGATTATCTTTGCAGCCTTACTTTGTGGCAGAGGCAACAATGCCTGGGAAGAGGGGATTTGATTTCAATGGTGCTTCTCAGTCCTTTAATGTCTTAGCTGAGTACCTTTTCGGTAAGGTAGTTATATATTTTAGAATTAACGACATTCATACATTTTAAAATTTTACTGTGTTGCATTCGATCACTACCTATTTTTGTTTTCCCATTTTATTTTGAGAGAAGACAGAAGGTATAGATGTGTGCTGTTGTTTTCATGGTAGAATACAAAGAATGAGAAAATGGAGATGACTACACCTGTTTTCACAAGTAAGAATCAATCTGAAGGGGTTAAAATGGATATGACAACTCCTGTGTTGACAACAAAGGTATTATGTTTATTTTATGGATTTTGTGAAATATCTCATTTACAATCTTTATCTTATTTATTTTTATTTGCATTGCCAGCAAGTTTAGTATAATTATATTTTTTTATATAATATGAATCCGTTTCAGCAAACATAACTTAGCAACGTACCTTTTACATATGGCTATACTTAAACTGCCAAAGCTAAATTTCTGTTGGTGCAACCGTGCAATAGTTTGTTAAAACATTTTCAATAATGGCTGTGAAATAATTGCACCTAACTTATTTTCATGGTCTGAACTTTTAATATACTATAATTCACAATTTAAAACCATGTCTCTGTAATTCAGGTTCAATTGAAATAAATCTCTCATAATGATTCAGCAATGTCTGGACTACCCTGGCATATTTTTTCAAGCTGATTTTTCATAACTTTATCCAAATGCATAGTTAAAGGTGACGCCTGAAAATTCTATCAAATTCACAGGTTCATTGACGTATGGGCTAATTAGTATGTAAAGTTTAAGTGCCTGAGATTGGATAAATTGATACCATTTTTAATCTTATGAATCACCTATATCTATCCCAATTAGATGACATTATAACATCACACTATTATTTTAACCATTTAGGCCACAGGTTCCTCTTTCATTGTTTTCCCCCCTTTGTTTTCTATGTTATGATATAGCCATGTGTACAAGTGTCACTTTGCACTTAACTGTGTGGATTTTGTGATATTATTTTCTGGAAGTTCTATATTTAATAATCAATAAATCTATTTGATTAGGACTTATTTTTCTATATTTATATTTGTAATTTATGATGTTCTAATTTATCAATGTATTATCTTAGATTGGAGATCAAGACAAGTGGAGAATGTCTTTCGTCATGCCATCAAAGTATGGTGCTAACTTGCCACTGCCTAAAGATTCCTCTGTGACAATTAAAGAGGTGCCCAGAAAAATCGTTGCTGTAGTCTCCTTTTCAGGTGCGCTCTTGCCTTGATATATTTCATAAATAACTTGTATACAAACGTAATTTAATTTAATTTCCCCCCGTTGTCTGTTATTTGGGTTTTATATGCGGAAACCCATTACTAGTGTAAATATTTAAGTACTAGATGAAGCACAGATACTACACTGTTGGTTTATTTCAAATTTTCAATCACATGTATATTTCTATGTATTTACGTGTGTAGAATCATCGCGATCTGTTCCATTTTATTCTGAGTAGATGTGTTGCATTTTTGTATCAATTGAATACTGGTATGCCTGGGCATGAATCACAGTTGGCTAACCATAAAGTTATACAATATAAATTAGACCTCTTAAATATTTGTTTTTCGGCATATATGCATAAATTTTTGTTCAATTTAAAAGTGCTCGATCAAAGAAATAATTTTCTTGCCTTTGAGAATCAGGTTTTGTGAACGATGAACAAATTAAGCAGCGCGAACTGAAATTACGAGAAGCTTTAAAAAGTGACAGTCAGTTTAAAATTAAAGAGGGAACTTCAATAGAAGTTGCACAGGTTAGAATCTTAATGCAATATTGGTGTTGAAGGGAGGTTTACCCTTTGATATTTTTCTTCTTCAAATATCAATTGCTCTTTTATTTGCTTGCAGTATAATCCACCGTTTACTCTTCCATTTCAACGCCGTAATGAGATTGCATTGGAGGTGGAATGGAATAATAAGTAGGAATAATATTCACCAATTTGAGTTACTTCTGAATTTCCATCATTGATGCTGTAAGCTGTAAGAGTTGGCCTGTTGAATATCATGTATCGGATTGCAATAATGAGAGAGGGAATTTTACAATCAATGATGGAGGATCTACTAATTAATGCATGTTTAAATCTAGCATTGTAAATGTCTGTTATATAATACGAAAATTACATTTCGTGTTTCCAGAGATGTTACATATAAAATAGCAGGAACTAGAAGACCTGCCAATAGTAGATTCCCCATCTTACTTTTTCTGTTATATATGCAGACACCTTTTGCTTCTATTTTTTTTATTACACTTCTCTGGTGGTGCTGAGACGGGGAAGTTGGCTAATGATTTGACACCTTTATTTTTTTCCCTTTCGTTATTGTGCTTCTAAACTTGTGTCAAATGGAGGTTTATTCTTCATTGAATTTAGTCCTTGTTGTACATGTCAGATGTTAAGAAGGTCATGTTTTACAATTTGAAATATAGAATTTCTCCGCGTTTATTTATTCCCTTAAATTTTCTTGATCCGCTTTGAGGCATTAATGTTCCTTGCTATGTGATGAAAAACATAAAAGAAGATAGCTCAATCATCCATTCACAATGTAGAGAAAGATTATATTCTGTCTGAAATGATCAAGAACAATTCTGTATCTGATGCCCGAGTGATACCTATCTGATGCTCAAGCAGTGACGAAGTGACACCTATCTTAGTCCCAAACGGTTCCTTAATGCCTTTGCACACAAAATGTTAGATCAATCACATAGGATGAAATAGTTCATGATTTTATTGCATCATAAAGATGTGCTTTGAATGCTGAAGTGAGACAGTGTTTGAACTAAATCAAAGACAATTCCTAAAACGAAATCAAACTCCACCCAATACGTGGCTATATATTTAGTAGGTGTATGTGTAACTCAACACGTCAATTTCTTTTTTATCCTGGTTAACAGAGTGAAAATATGTATGATGGGCAATGACAAACTGTGTCCACTTTTGATATAAATGATGTGTCTGTTGACATGTATGGAAACCAATAGTTTATTATGATGTTAATAAGGGAAAGATACCCCCAGTAGGAGTTAGGCATAGTGGTAAGCAATCTTTGCTCCTAGTCCTAGGGGAGGATAAAGGTTTGTGCCCTGAAGATGCAACTTCTGAAGAGGACTAAACCTTATTGCTCCGCACCTGAAAGGACTAGTCTTACACTTAAAGGATGCGGGAATACCTGTGAAACAAATAAATAACTAACAGGAAAAGAGTGTGAAGGACTGCATTATAAGGAATGGTATTTTACACAAGGCCACGTGTTGGTAAGCATGGTTGTTATGTAGTAGATCTTACATTTTTTAAAGTTTATTTAAATTGAAATAAAGTATACTTGAAAAAGGAACAGTTGAGGTTACATGTCCGCTAGTTCTACTGGTTTACTTGGACTTCAACATTTTCTCTTTTATCCTAACCCCTCTCCCCAAGTGAGTTGGATTATTTTCAAAATCGGTTGCTCATTAACTTTACCCACCTTTTCCTTCTCTTTGTTGATTTCCTCTTCCTCTTCCTCTTTCTCTTTTTTATGAGTTTTTATTTATGCCTTGTCACTTCCAACTTCCTTTGTCTTTAGTGCATGACTCAAAAAACACCTTTTAGCCCTCTTATGAGTTTTACTACCTTTTTAGGTATGTGACTATTCCTCCCAGAAGTGTCTAATACGGTGGCTTTAACAAGATGGTGATTGCAATGGGATTTTAACAACTGCACTGCAAATAAAGTCTACCCACATGGTAACTTGAGTTGCCTACTACGTCACACTAGTTGATTATTCACAAAAGCAATTTAAAATGATAAATTTACTCTATCTTTTAGAACGTGATTCTGTGTCCTCACGTTTGCTTATTGGTATGGAATCTAAACATTTCAAGCTGTTGCAGCAAAACAGTAGCAGAAAGTTTTATTAATTGTTTGTATGGATACAGCGGTTAGTGCCAAAACATATCTTCTGAGATGGCGATCTTTAGTGATCTGTGTAGTTTCTCATACAATTAGTTCAGTTGAACACCCATCATCCCCGTGCCTAATAAATTTTTAGATTAATGTGATACGTAAGTAGGAAATTTGATTAATATTGTATGGTTCTGGTAGAGTCAAATAATCATGCAGATCTAAGTGGTAGAGATTAAATCCGAATTAACATTAAAAAATAACATGGCTGTGATAGAAATGATAGATTTTACACTTTCAAAGAATATAGACGTTTTATCAGAAGTTGACCCTTCTCATCAGATTATGTATGGACTATGGAGTAGTGGCAATAATAGGAAGTTGATCCAATGCAATAACGAGAGCAGTAGAGCAACACCATTGTAAATTTTCCCATAAACTCCAGTGTGAATGGCAAACATAATCATATTTTCTCCATTATTTATTCTTTTTCATGGAACTTGTATTTGCATTTGAAAAATCCGTGTGAATGCACACTTTACCTTCAGGTTGGGTGGTAACAACTAATAAAAAACTATCAGTGATTTCTAACGGATTCATCAATATATTATTTATAAGCATGCAGAAAATAATATATATTATATTTTACCTCATATTTATTAAGCTTTAACTCCACCCTCACATCTTTTCTTATTTCTTATGGTCACTCCGTTTTTATTTTACTTTTTAATTTAAATAAAATCATTTTTGTCTGTTTTCATAATTCAATTGATATAATTAAAATTGTAATAATTATAAATCTACAGATGTAGAGTAAATTACAATAACTACTCCAAGAGTTTAAAATTACACAAATTTCTCACGTTATTTTTATCTTTACATTTTACCTCTCTTAATTGTTTTAAAAATATTATACCTTGGCATTTGTTTTACGTTAACATAACATAATTGTTTGAAAAACGTTATAGTATATCTATAAGGAGGAAACAGTTTGACTATACTTAAGAGATTAATCACACGGATCAAGAGTTTATAAAGTTATGAATATTTTATTTTTGTACCTATGATATAATTATATAAAAAAAACAAT
>Ga0123341_1003415_pt1 | contig 13608 bp, 13 predicted proteins | sample Turbeapinknodule_FD_89959 | JGI IMG/M metagenome (GOLD analysis project Ga0123341, IMG submission 89959) | Root nodule microbial communities of legume samples collected from Mexico - Turtle bean Mexico pink nodule | ecosystem: Host-associated > Plants > Roots > Nodule | place: Mexico: Nepantla... | reverse complement strand
TTTGTGAACTATAAGAGAATATTGAAGACACGGATAATCAAAAGAAAAATAAAATTATAAAGCTATATGTTTTAGAAATAGAGAGCTAGACAGAGGGGTATTGATGTAATTTTGGGAATACAGCGTTGCCTTTCATGTTCTGAAGCAACAAAAAATTGAGGTTTACATTTAGGATGAAAACGTGATGATGAGGTGGTTCTCTCTACGCGTTCCCTCTGTCTAGAAACTTTTCTCTACCAATCAAATAACAGAGCAAGCAAAATCTCTCCTTTTTCTTCTCTCTCCGAGTCCCCGTGGTGCCTCCATCCACACCCACCCACTAGGGTTTATGATATTTTTCCTCCAAATGCTGAATCTTCCATCTCCACTTTTCAACTGTGAGTGTTGCTTTTCCCACACATCCACTCCCATCTTCTATTTCACTTTATGTTTCTTAGAAACGCAGCATCCTAGTTAGGTGGCTAAGCATATTCTCAAACAGCTAATTATTTATGTGATAATTGTTGAATTTTTAAAATTTGATGGGTTCTGGCAGCTATTGTAATCGCCAATTTATTGAGAATTTGCTTCCTAATTTTTTAAATTGTATGGCTTTATTTGGTTTTCGGAAGTAAGTTCTTTGTAATGTTTTATTGTAAAATGCAAATCATCTAAGATCTGTTGTAGACTTCCAGATTCTTTGCTCTATGTATCTACTGAATAGGGGGAGTTAAAATTAAAATACTAAGTGGATCTTACGTTGAAAATAAACAGTGTGATATTATAGTGGTCTTTATCGCTGCCTCTTGTTTGTGTGAATTGTGTTGCTAAGTTATATATTGACATCCTAAGAGCATTAGATCTGCTTGAGATAATTGAGTCTTTTTGGATTTCTTTTCATTATTGATCATGAATCATATTATTGCTTTTATTCTTGTTTTCGAATTTGTGTGGATTAGGATTTCTTCAGCGGGGTTCCAGAAATGTTGAATTTTGAACTAAGATGAGTAGGACTGATTCATCTAATATGAAGCAGCCGCCTGTCCCACTGGCAACCCTGATTGGCCGGGAGCTACGAAATGGAAAAATTGAAAAGCCTTTTGTGAAGTTTGGCCAAGCTGGCTTGGCAAAGAAAGGAGAAGATTATTTTCTAATCAAGACGGATTACCAGAGAGTTCCTGGGGATTCGTCAACACTTTTTTCTGTCTTTGCGGTATTATTTATTTTTTGGTTTACATCTTCTGTTGTATTTACTTAACATGATTAGCGTCCTTTTTGCTTTTGGTGAAATGTTTCGGATAGAATATAAAGGATGAGAATGTGGCCTAACCTAACATAAGGCTGAATTGGTAATCAGTGATACGGTTATGCACACTGGAGACATGTTTGTTTCTAAGGTTTAGTAAATAAATGAGAATTGAAATGTATGTTTTCTTTCTTCTCCTATATTTTTCTCAGTGATCAAGTGGAGCGTCAATTTATTCCCACAATGGTTATGATATGATATCCATAAGGAATTCTTGATTGGCAGATCTTTGATGGGCATAATGGTATATCTGCTGCTATTTTTGCGAAGGAAAACATACTAAGTAATGTTTTAAGTGCAATACCGCAAGATATCAGTAGGGATGAGTGGCTTCAAGCTCTGCCTCGTGCTCTAGTTGTTGCTTTTGTGAAAACTGACATAGAGTTTCAGAAAAAAGGTACATTTCAGAATTTTCTTTGCATCCCAGTTGTAGTTCACCAAGTGCACTTTTCCCAACCTTTTAATTTCATCTTCAGGGGAAACTTCTGGAACAACAGCCACATTTGTTCTGATTGATGGATGGACTGTTACCGTCGCGTCCGTTGGGGATTCCCGTTGCATATTAGATACACAGGGAGGTGTTGTCTCTCTCTTGACAGTTGATCACAGATTGGAAGAAAATGTAGAAGAGAGGGAACGGATTACTGCCAGTGGTGGTGAAGTAGGAAGACTGAACGTTTTTGGAGGCAATGAGGTATATTGTAATCTTCATATTCCTTTCTAATCAGTGAATTTTTAACCAGCCCATTCTGGTTCCTTGATATATTTTATAGGTGGGGCCTCTTCGCTGCTGGCCTGGTGGATTGTGTCTTTCTAGATCAATTGGTGACACAGATGTCGGAGAATTTATTGTGCCAATACCACACGTTAAGCAAGTGAAGGTTAGCTGGTTTCATTTTATAATATAGTCTTAGTTTATTGATGGATGATCATTTTTGTGTGGATGTGTTTAATTCTAAATTTCAATACTAGCGATATTCTCTTTTTGGTTTGTCAGCTTTCAAAAGCTGGTGGAAGACTTATTATTGCTTCTGATGGCATTTGGGATGCTTTATCTTCTGATGTGGCTGCCAAGTCATGCCGGGGTCTACCTGCAGAGCTTGCTGCAAAGCTGGTGGTTAAGGTGATATGATTAATTTAGGGAATCTTACTATTTTTTCAGGAATAGGTGTGCCCATTATATTCTGTACTCAATGCTATGTTCTTGTTTTCACTTTTTTTTAACAGGAAGCTCTAAGGTCAAGGGGGCTGAAGGATGATACAACTTGCCTCGTTGTAGATATTATTCCGTCAGATCATCCTGTATTACCAACAATTCCAACAAAGAAGCATAATATGCTAACTTCCCTTTTATTTGGAAAGAAATCTAAAAACTCTACAAACAAAAGTACCAATAAGCTTTCTGCTGTAGGTGTTGTGGAGGAATTATTTGAAGAGGGTTCTGCTATGCTTACCGAGAGGTAACTGTAAATACTAAATTTATATTTGCATGCTGCCGTTTCAAGTTTAAAAATCGTTTTACCTTGTCAACTACGTGGTGGATAGTGAGAACAAAAGTTTCTTTTCTCAATACATGTATCTGTGATACTCAGTCTGTTTTCTTAAAATGCAGATTGGGTAAGGATTTTCCATCTAATACGAATTCTGGGATGTTTCGCTGTGCGGTTTGCCAAGCAGATCAACCCTCTGTAGATGGTTTATCAGTGAACACTGGGTCCTTTTTTTCTCCTCCAGTATCTAAGCCATGGGAAGGTCCGCTCCTCTGCACAAACTGTCAGAAGAAGAAAGATGCCATGGAAGGAAAAAGGTCTAGCATGGCCTCAGAAACAGTATAGTAAACAGTATTGTAGTAACATAGTAAATATTGGTATAATTCTTCTCTGGCAGTGTGAGCATGCTTGCATAGTTGGGTGGTGATTGTCTAAGGTGTGTAAGAATGAGGTTGAGATAGCCAGATTAGGTCTATTGGAGGTTGTTGCAAGTTTGTATTTGGTGTGTGTGCTCTGCTGTTGGACTGACAGAACAAACAACGTTGCCTGTTAGATAACTTCTAATAGTTTGGTACTAACGGCTTGTAAAATTAAATGACAATTTCATGGTTACCTCTTTGTAGAGTTGTCTACAACTATTTGCAACGTCTTCATGTGTGACTGTAAGACAACAAGCTGATAATCTGTATAAAAACAATTGAGATTGCGACCCATAATTTGCAATTCACCCTATTATTAATTAAGGATATTCCAGTAATTGTGTTTGAAGTGATTTTCTGACGTAAATATTTCAGCCATATCTCAATAGGTTTTCTGTAAACGTGAGCTTTAGATGGAGAGAATGGTTAGTTTGATTCTTAAGTGTATGAAGAGTTTAATTTAATTGTAAATTAAAATAAAGTTTCTAAAAATATTTTTATCCTTTACATTTATTTTCATTTTGAACATATCTTGGTATGTAGTTGTTAAAATGTAATTCAGTTTTGTTATTATTAAAATATAATTTAATTCAAATTTATAAGATTTAAATCACATTTTAATATATGATAAAAATTGAAACATGATGAATTGAGACAAATAATAAATGTGAAAAGTGGAAGTTATTTATTTATTAATATTTTAGTACCAACTTATTTATTAAATGCCTATAATTTTTTTTTAAAAGAATTAAAAGTAAACAGTAAATTAATATAATTAGAACACATTAATATAATTAAGAAAAATAAGAATCTTATAACATATCTTACCCAGACTCTTTAACCCTCCATAAAACGTGAAGATCTCAAATTTAAAACTCAAACATTATAAGACCTTGAAACTTAAAAATAAAAATAAAAATATTTAATTATCGAAAAATTTATTTCATTGTACTAATAGTTATATAAAAAAATTTAACTGTATTAAGATTTTTTTGTAATCGTGAAAAATGAAAACACACTGTAGACCTATATTACAAGAAAATCTTAGAGTTGATATGATAAGATGAAACACACTCAAATTAAAATAAGACTTCATGACTTTGATTAGAGATGCTCCATCATTCTCTAATATACTTTACTATCAAATGAGTTATTAAAATTATAAAACTACGTAAAATTCAATTTTAATGGAATCTCGTTACGAAAAGTATTTAACTAGCACCCTACTATTAACCAATGAAAAAAAGTATATTAGAAAGAATACATTAGTCTATAAATAACTCGTCTAATGTAAGAATCTACAATAAAGTTTGAATTGTGGCATAAAAGTGGGCTGGATTTGGATTGCCTAGTTACAAGTATGAAGGAGTTTTAGTATTTGCTATGTCGGAGTTTTGGTAATAAACAAACCTGTTTCCGATATTTTAGTATTTGTTAAGACTGATTTTCCCGAAATACATTGGTTCTGAGTTCGATACTGTCCTACACTGTAGGGCTGGCACCATCAATTTGATTAATAGAAAACTTAACATGGCTTAAACATAATTAAAAAATTGTTGATGCATTTTCTTTTCTTTAGAATCTATGTGGACTCTCTACGGGTTGCTACTCTGTAAGTCTCATCAAATTTCTCTGAAGAGTAATCTATTATATAGCAGTATGAAAACATCATGATTTCTTTATAGCAATTATGTACAAAAATCTTAAATTTCTTAAATTCTTAGTTATGCATTATTTTGGCTTTCATACGTACTTGTAGTGGAAATGCCAAGTTCTTCAGAGCTTAATGAATGCGTAGTCCGTAGCAAGCAATACCACTCATAATCTTATACTCATCTTCTTAATAGAATTTTGATCCACCTCCTGTCAGTCTATAATGCATTTAAATAAAAAGAACGTATATCAACTTATATTGCTTTGCTGAAAAATTAGGGTATTACGATTAAAAAAAATCCAGCGTTAGCAATATTCTAGGAGTATTTCAAGCAATTTTATTGATAGAAAATACATGAGTTCAATTCCGTTTCCATTTTGTTACAACTTTTGTAATTCAATCTTGGTGAATGCCATTTTCTGTCTACATTTCTCAGGAACATGAAGATACGGCTCAAGAAACGTAGTAGATTTCGAAGATCCCAATGAATCACCCGTAATAGTCTACAAGTGATAGGCTGTCATTTCAAACATAAGCAAACTTTTAGAACTATGTATTTCCAAATATTTAGTGGATTAGTAATATTCATACCCAAACTACAAGTAATGGACACCATAAGTATGTTCTTCTACACCTCTCCCATATGTAAGAAAACAACCATGGGAAACTGAAATTCAGAGTGCTAAAGAATATATTGGAAAAAAATAAAATAAAACCAAAGCATTCATTACAAATGCTACTTCAGAAGGCTAAGATTCTTACAGAAGTAGATGCTTCCGTTAGATGGTCAGATTTCCTCTAAAACAACCCTTCACCTGCCAGCATATATATTTATTATTGTCAGGTATAACACCAGTCAATAAACTTCGATCTTAATGTTAAAAGCAATATTGTTGTGATTATGGATGTAAATGAGACAAGTCAAACCTAGTTATTTGAAGTACAAGTTTGGCTTGTGAAAAACATTAGTTATTCAACTTTGGCTTGTGAAAAAAATAAAAATTATTCTAGTTTGGCTTATTTACTCAAAAAAATCTAACCAAATTTGAGATGAACTTATTTACAAAAAAAATAAGTTTGAAATTGCCTTGCTTAGCTTATTTTCAACTGAATTTTTTTTATGATTTTTTTCTTAAATTATTTTACAACTTTATTAATTTAGTATTTAGTAAAGATGTTAAATATTAGATGATAATCTACAAATAGAAACATATGCTGGAGATGTGGCATGGAATTCAAACATATTATAGACTAGTACATTTTCATAATCCATTAAATAAAAAATTCTAAACTTGCAAACACAACTTCAAAAATTAATATTAATGCTTGACAAATTTCAGCTGATTTCCATAATGAATATATAAATAAAGGCTAGTAAAATCTCCATCATCAAATTAAACAAACAAGTTATTCACATGTTGTCAATGTCGAGTTTGCAAAGATAGACTTGACTCGTTCTAATAATTGAATTCAATCTCAATCTAAAGATTGTTGTTTATTTCATTAACAACCAAACAAAGTTTCATTGAGCATTTAACAAGTTGAACTCGAATAGTTGACTAATAGCTCAACTCATTTACCCTAGTCATAAACGTAATTAAATTCTGAAAATGGTTACCAATTTTGTAGAAACAACTATTTCCAACATGTCATTATTTGCATCTATAGTTAAAAGTACTTACGCAATTCATCCAAGGAAGTTTTGTCAATGCTCTCTCCACTCTTGATGAGGCGAATTCTCCCTAAAGAGATAAAATAGAAAGTGACAATATGCCAACAAGTTTGAAAAATTAAGAATTAAAAAGAAACACTAACATCAATTTCAGTGGGTTTAGAATAGAATCCTTTAACACTAAAAGTAAAAAAAAGAAATGCACTGCTCGCTGTCTCCTTTTAAACAAAGGTAAAATCTTCCTTTCCATGCAAAGAAAGTATATTTGGGCCAGAAGTTCTATTGCATGAAATTGCAACAAAGCATTTTGTCCACAAATTAAATAAGCTTAAGGTTGAAGATAAAGGAACAATGGTTCTACAATGATTAGGTTTAACATTGATGACAAGAAGCTAGTCAAAATTGGGTTCAGCTTAAGTTTTGGATAGTAATTTTCCCCAAGAAAAAAAAACTTTGGTTTTTAAATTTAACTCAAGTTTAATATCCCTTGTGAAGGCAGAAGCAAATTAGTGCACACATAAATGTTGTCAACGTTTCTAACCTAGCAGGAGGCATAAAAGGAACCCATACAATGTCCACAAGAGAGAACTTAATGTCCGTTTGTTTTTCAGAAAATCTATGAGAAAAAAATATTCATATAAATCGTCATACCATCACGACGAACACATATCTCTGGAATGCTTTTAACTTCGCCATTGATGCTATCATTATAAACTCTAGTCTCAATGTCACCTTCAATATAAACTGAACAGCTGCATTTAAACTTCAAGATTGAGTCTGGAACTTTTAAACAATTTAAATAAAATATTCTCTTGTACAAATACTTACTTTTTAAAGAGTTTCTGTACTGCATAGGCCCCCAGCATATCATTATGAACAGCAATCCGATGCCATTGAGCAGGCTTTGGCAAATCCTTTGGGCCAATTCTCTGGTCAAACATGCCCCCTGTCCCAACTGTAAAGATGGTTACATTTTTACCATTCCTCAGTATCTTCTGTACAGGGGACTGGCCAACTTTGCCACAAATAATTGCCTGCTTAAAATGGCTACCACGTTGGTCAAATTACTTGTCAGGTGAAACATGTAAACATTACATAAATTGCCAGTTTAAGCTTAAGAACATCAGCAAACATAAATCTTGTTCGTTAAACTTTCTTCTGTTTAAAGTCTCAAGCTGTGTAGTGATGTCTTTCTATTGGCTCCAGCATGACTATTGTGTATTCAATTCATACAAACTTGTCCAACTACTGGCTATGATAATAAATAAATAAAAACTAAACCCCTCTTAAATCCTAGTATTGCAAAAACTTTTACTCAGTCATAAATTGAGTTCACATGTAAGTTTTCTGATGTTACAAAATCAAAATTCATTCCAAGAGATGTTGATATCAACAATCCATCAATTAACAACGTCTAGTACCTTGTGCACGCCACGAAACCCCCAACCCCTCTTGGGATCCACACCTTGCAGTTGTAGCTCGGGCCTTCCACCAAGAAAATCATCAAATCCTTCATCCAATTCTTCGTTCTTCGGTTCACCATTATGATGTGAAGGCAGATCATCCACACCTCCAGATGGAGACGTCGAGTACCATAACGTTCCGCTCCTCGACACACCACCTGATTTATACCAACAAAGCTAGCTAAGCATCACACATCTTGCTATGCATACACATGTAATATATTATGTCAACGACAATGAAATATAATCTTAGCCAGCAAGTGTTCGACGAAATTCTCCCGTGAAAAAAAGAAGAATATAGCCAGCGCATACATATTTAGTGAACGAAACGCATACACAGAGTAGAGCAGAACCACATTTATTTATGTTATAGGTTACGAAGAAAACTGAAAGAAAGAACCGCACCGAGGGAAGATGAGGTCAGAGCAGAGACTCGGAGATGCTTCGCAAGTCTCACCGCCACAGAATTCATTTCCGGCAGCAACCTTCTAAGGTGAACCACTGCAAGGGTTTAACCAAATACTCCTTCCTGTAAAAAACGTTGTGGGTTTATGCTATTGGGCTCACTCTAAATGGGCCCGGCCCAAAAAAGGGTTAAATTATTAATTTGTTGTGTTAATTTTTTCAAATTATACTTAAAAATCATCTATTATAGTTCTTATAATACATGTTGTTATTAATAGTAAGATTGTTAAAAGAAATGTTTAACCTTATTTTATACTCCTTATAGTTAAAGTATTGTCTCCATTAAATTTTGTCATTTTGCTTAACTTTAATCAACATTTAAGAACAGTTCCATTAGAACCGGTCTTAGTGTTTATAAATTAACATGGTAGAAACTAAAAGGGGAAAAGAAAGTGGCCTTACATGGTTGAAGGGTGGCCGCAGCACGAACATTCCCACTCCCACGTTACCGTTAAATTTTGGCACCCACTAAGCCCACGTTATTAGTGGTACCTTCTAGGTTGGTTCAACCTGTAACCGTTATCTCCTACTTCACTCCTTGCAGGGCCGTCAGTACTTAGGGATTAAGATTTCCAAGTCACCAAAATGCAGAGAAAGTTTTGCTCTCTTGTCAAAGACAAAGGCAATGGTAGTGCTGGTGGCAGCGATAACGGGGGTGCAAGGTTTACGTGTGGAACTCAATTCTCCAGAAAATCAGTTGGGTCGGCATTCTCTTGTATGCTTGCAAACAAGGGACGGCCTGGCAAGCATGCTTCCAAACAGAAGAAAAAAAAGGCTTTTGGTGACTCAGGAAACGGAAAAGCGTGGCATACCAATGGAAAGGCATCATGTGGGGAGGAACCGGTTGAAGTTGCATTTTCTCAGCTTCTTGCACTTGAGGAGACTGATCGATCAGGTGAAGGAAAGCAGAACAGCAAGGATAGGCAAGATGTGAAAATGAAGCTTCCTTTGTTGAGTTTTATATGCAAGAAGAAAGGATGGAACAATTTCACGAGGGCCAGATTTAGTATTGATGAGAATGGTGATAGCAATAAAGTTATCAGGCTCGGCCAAGCGAGGAGGAAATTAAACTTACGCCATTTGTTCAGGATTCCCTCCAAAATACTGCTCTTTCGCCTCAAGTTGAAGTTGACAAAATTTCAGATTAAAAAGAAAGCGACAGAGCAGTTTGAACAAGAAGCCGGTGATGATGAAAATGAAGATAGAGAACTATGCAAGAAGAGGATTCTGATGGGAGGGAGATGCAGGCCGTTGAGTTCGCCAGGTTACAAAGAGATGTATAGTAATTCCTGGACAAGGGCACAACCCTGATCTTTTCTTTTTCTATACTTCTTTTCAAATACTCTTTAGAGATATTTCGTATTTTTTTTTCTTCGTTAATATCGTTAACAAAATTTCGTATTTTGGCCTTTAGAATGTCTTCTTTTGTATCTGGTAATCAATATTGCAATCTTAATCTTCTTTATTTCTCCTTTGCAAAGAAACGTTACACTTTTCATTTCGTCAATAAAGAGCAACGCCTTTTTGTCAAACAATTAGCAATACACCGAAGCCATGCCCGTAACAACTTGCGTAGGGAGTTGGAATTTAATTACTAATTTTCCATTGCAATTTGAAGGGGCACGTAAAATTCTTTATTTCATATGTTTTACTATTAAATCACCTGAAATTTAAAATTACCCCCAAAATCCACAAATGAATGCTAGCGGTATTTAATCCATAAATTTGATTAAGACAAGGCTGCTAAAAGTTTCTGTGGTGAAAATTCATACCAGAGGCTCTGGACATGGTCTCATTCAAATAAAAACAATCAAAAGCAGGCTATGGACATGTACAAGTTCGAGCTGGCGCAGCAACAGAAATACACGTATGTAACAAACTAGTCCTTTTGACTGGATAACTGCCACTCAGGGATGCACACAGAAAGCAAGCAGCATCTAGAGCCACAAGGTTGGCATTTACCACCTTTAGTTTTTGGATCTTCAGTGGTTACGAACCCACAGACCAAATATATGTCACAATGCCCAGATCAGACCTTCAGTGGTTTCAAACCCAGGGCTGCTCGGAGCTTGTTCGCTTCTGCAATCTCAGGATCTGGGTGGTCAGTTCCATCATCCTTCTTTTCTTTCTTTTCTCTCTTCTCCTTCTTCTTCTTAGGCTCACCATCCTCAAGTCCATCTCCGTGTCTTCTAGGGCTTACACTACTTCTAGCATGTCTCTTTCTGTAGTCACCACCATCATGTTCCTTGCGATCCCTGCTCCTACTTCGACTCCTTGAGTGGCTCCTTCGCCTTCCACGGTCACGATCCCTCTCTCTTCGCTCCCGTTCCCTACCCTCTCTCTCACGACCATAATCTTTTTCATCCCTTAGACGATATCGATCCCTGTCTCTCTCCCTATCTCTGTCCCTCTCTCTATCTCGACCTCGTCCCCGCTCCCGATCATGCTCTCGATCATAATCTCTATCATAGTCACGGTCCCTAAGAAATAACATCCAAAACCAATCAAAACGTGATCTTTTGATGAGCCAAGAATCACAACTGACAAAACATGTCCATTTTATACTTCATGAAAATTCAGTACTTCACTACAAGATCAGAAAGAGGAAACCGATATCAGATAATTAAAAAATAATGCACTTTAATGATCTGTGTAAAATTTGAAGGCACATGACAACAGTGAATAAACCAGAATGTCTAGTAACCTGTGCTTTAACTACGAGCATCAATTAAACCAAACCACCGCTCAAATGAATGCACACATGTCACGGGTTCTTAAAATGACAGTATAAACACCACCTCATAACATAATGCTTCCAACACATAAAACATGCACGCAATTCAGTTTCAAATAGTTCATTCAAATGTGGACGATTGGGATTGGGATCCAAACTAACATGCTGAAGACAAAGATTAACCCGTGACATTTTCATAATAAAGCTCAAAGATTGATACCAACGATAGAGCTTCAGATGATATTCTTTCTAAAGGTATCTCTTATAATGGTAATTTCATAGTGAAAAGGCAAAGCATACGGGGACAACATATCAAAGGTGTGGAAACAATTAGCTGTATTAAGTTATTAACCAATTTGACAATCAAGAAAACTAACATTTTCAGTTAAAAATGAAAAGATGATTCAATAAACATGAGAGTAAACTAAACTCTTCAATATAAGATAATATTTGTCAAGAACCATCAACCCATGCAACATAACTGTTTGACCCATCATACTTCTCACTGCACACTGTCAATGCAGAGAAACCTGGCAGGATCATTGAATCTTACTATAGGAAGCTGTTGTATACCACAGATAGCTCTGAATGCCAGAGTGGAAATAGAAGTGTAACCTTGCACAAATTCAAAAACAGCTTCCAGCATAATCTATTCCTTTGTTGTAAAAAAAGCTCAACGTTTTCCTAGAATCACGTTATTTAAGAAAAATTTAATTGATTCGAGTCTTTAGACCCAGCAGCCGTGATACACCCCCTACACTACCAGAGAAGTTGATGAAAAGTTTTTCAATGACGAGACTCACATCTACATTAATTCACGCAAAACAGTTGGAAAGACAGAACAGTACCTGTATCTATGACTATCACGCCTTCTGTCCCTATCTCTTTCCCTTGCTGGGCTTCGCCCACGATAATAATCCTACAAATCATTCAATAATTATATCAAAACATAATAACTACTTGCATTTATTTAACATAAAAAAAATTAAGAGTGGAGAATATATCTCATGACTGAGAAAAAGGAAAGGGAAGTACCTTCTCATAGGCCCTATCTTCAATCTCGTCAACAGGCTGGTCATTATCCTCTTTCTCTTCTTCCTCCTCAAAATCTTCTTCAAGTGCACTTCGTCTAGGTTCCAGTGAATCCAAAGATTCAAGAGTCCACCTATAGCAAACAGAAGACCAGAACTATACAGATTAACACCGCAAAATCTCTAGTTATCTCTAACAATTTCACAGTTCCAAAAAATGTTAACTAAAATACATCATCATAAAGACGGAAATGTGCTCAAAGCTCAATTAGAAATAAAGAGTATAAACATTCTAAAAGAGAAAGAAAAACCGAGAAGATACCTTTTCTTGACGCGAGGCAAAGCAATGTCACAGGAATAATCTTTTGTGAGAAGTTCATCGATGACCTCATCCACATGCGTCAATGTAAACTCTGCAAACCAAGAGCTACACTTTAGTTTAACAAGCGAGCTAGTAATTGATAAAATCAACAGAGAATGAATGAACGAGAATTGACATGAAACCCACGTCCATCAGATGACTTTTGCCGGAGTTTGCGATAGTCATTGTACAAGGGTTCGAGGTAGCGGTAGACGTCAATGTCCGATCCAGTGAGACGCAAGTAAAACGCGCCGAGTATCCTAACGTATTTGTAATCCTCGTTCTTGATGAACTCGATGACGATTTCTTTCTCCGGCTGAATCTGGAGCATCTTCATGACGAGGCACATGAAAGGCGTAGGTTTGCGGTTTCCGCCGTAGGTTCCGCCGAGGTGGTCGATCTCCATGGCCTTGTCCACCAACGTCTCCGCCGTTAACCCGAAACATTGCTCCTTCCAGTACGTGTTCTGATAAATCTTTGATCGGAGAATCTTCTCCACCAGGTTCTGAGGGTTCGTTCCTCTTATACTCTTCGCTGCTGGATCCGTGCGATTCGCCATCGATTACGCACAAATGCACCGTCGCTGGAATTCAATAGCACAAACCCAAACCCTAACCCTAATCCTTTTCAGGATCAGGTCCAGTACCAAGAAAGACTGATGGCATGGAGGAGTATATTTTTATTATTTATGTTAATTATAATTTACTTTTATTTCAATATAATGCCTTTCTTTTACATTACTATTTTAAAACATTAGAAAAATTTTCAGGATTGGGCATTTGGTCTAGTGGTATGATTCTCGCTTAGGGTGCGAGAGGTCCCGAGTTCAATTCTCGGAATGCTCCTTCTATCTTTTTTTCTTCAGTACTTTTAATTCAAGTAATTGATTTAAACAAGTTTAAGTACTGTCCTTAAAGGTTTTTTTATTTTGGATTATAATAAAATATTCATTGATCCATTTTTTTATCTATAAATACTTTTTTCATGGATGGGTTCACCCATCTATAAAGATGTTAGAAAAATCTAATTATATT
>Ga0123341_1003414_pt1 | contig 13608 bp, 7 predicted proteins | sample Turbeapinknodule_FD_89959 | JGI IMG/M metagenome (GOLD analysis project Ga0123341, IMG submission 89959) | Root nodule microbial communities of legume samples collected from Mexico - Turtle bean Mexico pink nodule | ecosystem: Host-associated > Plants > Roots > Nodule | place: Mexico: Nepantla... | reverse complement strand
TTTAGAAATATATTTTAGATTATGAAATTTGGAAAGGACTTATGAATATTTTGAAATCCAAGAGGTGTAAATAGAAAAAGAAATTATATTTATAGATTTTAGGATTTCGAATATATTTTTTTAAGGACAAAATGATCTATCATTATGAACATTTACTTGAATGGATGTAGGTTAAGTGTTCCAATTTGTTGTCTTAATGTTGAGATTAATGATTTAAGTATGTGATAATATATTTAATTGTAATCATATCAAGATTCTAAAAGCATGTGTTCGTTTAAGATTAAATAAAGCATAAGGAACACCAGGATCATAAATATAAGGAAACAAATGCATAAACTTAAACGAATTAAGTTTATTTAAATTGGTATCAGTTTTATTCTTAAAAAAAGAAATTGAGTTTCATAAAAAATATTAAAACCTTCTACCCCATAAAACACATTTTCAAGTTCTAGAACTAAGTTTTATTCTTTGAACACCACTAATAGTGAAAACACATTTTCAAGTTCTAGAACTAAGTTTTATTCTTTGAACACCACTAATAGTGAAAGTCAGTCAACCAAATTTTTTATATGAAACGAATATAGTATTATATTATAAATCATATACCATTTGATATGGTATTATGTAAAAGGGAATAGGAATTCTATTGATTATCCATATATAAAGAAAAAGATTGGAATAACAATTTATGTTGTAGTTGGAGACCAGTTAATTTCTCCACCCTCACCCTTACTATGGAACCATTTGGGAATGGAAAATACAAACCAAAACAATAGTTTCATGTATATATAATACAGCACATGTAACCCTCAGCTTCCTTTGATAGTATAGTGATACAGTCATAACTACTGATTAATCTTGTTGCATAATAAATATTTGGGGCGAGATGAAAAAGAGAGGAAGGTAAGAAGCAGAGCTATTAGTACTGTATGTAGCCCACTATATACTGCTGATAAAAAAAAAACTGTATCTAACCCACTATATCTGCTGTAAATTTGTCCAAAATGTTCAGCCCATTCTGAGAAGCAATTACCACTGTGCATCTGCATCACATCATAACAATACAAATAAATGAGTTGACATTGTCAAGCAAACCATTTTCCACTGCTTCTGTTGTCTAGGAAGAAGAATACTAACAGAACCAATGCAATCATAATTTGGTGAAAGTGTGATTTTTAGTGACTAAGATATTGACCATAATTGCATTTACTCATTGGACTAAAATTGGTGCACCTAAAACAAACAATACGTCTCTGAAATGATAGGTTTTAAAAACGTTTACCCTTTTGCACCACTTTTGTTAGATAAAACAACAAACGAGTTTGTAACATTGTTTGAAGCATACGTCAAGCACTTCTTTTTCATTGAATATTGACAGACTGAAAGAGAAATGAAATTGTCAAAGTGAATCATTTGATGTTTTATATGTCCTAATATTATCTTAAATTTCAATCAGCGTGAACTACTTATTTAAAAGATTATAGAAGTTAAAAGATAGAAAACTTACGGAATTTTAGATACAACACCATGGTCCACAACACCATCAACTTTACCAAGGCTTTTTGCTACTTCAGCTGCAAGGAATACTAAGTGAGTTAAACGGACCAACATAAGTAGATAGGTTTATCACTTGAAACAGGTATCACACTTGCAGGACATACCAAGGTTTTCTATTGGAGATGTAAAGATAACATCAAGAATGTTGTGCCCTTCCCTGGTAACTACTGGGAAGTCACCTCCTAACGGACCTGCTTGCCCCATCGATGGTCTTCTCCAGACCTTCATTTACAAAGAGCCGTGATAAATATAATCACAAAATATAAATTTCTTGATAAAGCAATTAAGAGAATGAAGAGAAAAGCATAAGAAAACGTCCTTGATCAAATAAAGAATGATATACAGGAAATAAACAAAGAGTACACGACTCAAGAGTTTAACAATCCCTTTATCAGCCCATAGTATAAACCAACCTAGATAAGACATTTGTTAGCACACTAACAGAAGTCAAGAAAACAACTCTTTCACTTAAAAGATGTGAAGGAAGAAACATCTGACCAAAAACTGTGGCATTACATTCTACTTTTAATTCAGAAACCTTGTTATGTCATCGATTTACCTTTCGGGAAAACAGGATATGTTTTTAAGGTCCTTCTTTTTCTTATACTAGTACTTCTTTTAGTCCAGCTTCTGATTCAAAATCCCGCAATTCAAAACTTTTCAATATCAAAGGCCTGGAAATTTTATTTCTCAAAAAGAGGAAAGGTTGTGTTTGGACTATGGCACTTTTTAGAATTAATATAAATGATCTGTTACAGAATTGTAGGCCTCCTGACAAGGCTATTCATGTTGATGTCTGCATCATCTGTTTTCTTCAGAGACAAATAATCATCCTTTAGCATTGTGATTGTTAAGTTCTATTACAAACTTTGTAATTGGGTTTTCTTAACAATTTTTAGGATAATCAAATTGTTCCAACTCCTTTTATCCTTTTCTGTCCATTCACTAGCAAGGAAAAGGGTTGTGCATGTGTTCCTAACTACTATAGGGTAACAATGAATTTATAGATTTTTTGGGATAAAGAGCAATTTTCTAGTCTTGAGAAACATTATATTGGAAAAAAAATGACCGCATAGTAAACACAGGAAGTATTTACTGATCATGTGAACCAAATAGGGAGTTCCCAATAACTACATCTTTGTATTAACATAATCCTTTGATCCTCCAAGCAGGGAAATAAATCTTGCTTTAATTTTGATCCACTGCTTTTAAAACTATCATCCTATCATGTGTTGCAATATTAGCAAAAGAGTATAACCTCTCATGTAATGGTTTTCATAATCAAACTCTTCAGATGTGACAACAAATGACTGGATGATTGTGTACAAAATATCTTCGCATAATAGTATATCATAACTAAGATGTGATTTCATAACGGAAAATATAAAATAAAATGGTCAATAAGCAACGAAGATATTGGAGAGAAACATCTATTGAGGAAAAAATGGTAGCATATGACTAGGACATGTGAGGAAACGACCATAGAAGCCCCCTTAGAAGAACCAATTAGATGGAGTAGCCAAAGGTAGAGGTAGACCAAGAAAGACTCTTAAGTGAAACCATTGAAAAAAGATATAGAATTAAACAGCCTCTCTAAAGATTTGGTTAACGTAAGAACACGGCCATGTTTGACTTATGGAGCCAATCCCAGTTAGAGGCAAAAGATTTGAATTGTTGTTGTGGATCATTGCAAAATCCTAAATCATTTAATAAAGCAGCCAATATCCAGTTACAGTGTCTATACACATCAACAGAGCAAACCGTGTCAAAATACCATGAATCTATAAAAACAAATAAGAAGATCCTATTTCAGCACCATTTTCTAAGATGATAAGCAACCAAACTCGTAAAACATTTTTTATTAGATGCATTTGTCAAAACTTGGCAAAAGAGTAAACCTCAGCATCACCCAAAAACATATCATCAATCTCTTCAGCAGTTGCCATCCAGTTGGGCTGCAAGGAAAATTTTGAGTATTAAAGATAAATATACACAAGAAAGAATCACTAAACTAATATTTTGCATAGCTGCTTACAGACTGAATTAAAACTGGAATAGAACCTTCCAGACCACCTTTGTACTGGTTTTCTTCGATAATGAACACAAGTTTATTGGAGGCATTTATTATAGACTGCAAACAAAAGAAAGAAATGGAGAAAACAATTATTATCACAAGATAATTGATCTTCACAAACAAATATAGAGAGAAATGGTGTAGCAGCTCACTTTCTCCTGGATTATGGATTCCCCACCTTGCAATTTCCGGCGCCCAATGATAGCAACAAGTGTTCCTTCTTCTATAGCATCAGCATCATCAAATGCAAAATCAATCTACAACAGAGTAAATGCCAATGAATCTACACTAAAAATTGTTTCAGTTTTATACAAAAATAAAATCAAGATGCACCGAACTTCACACATCAAGGCAGTCCAGCATTAATTTTTTTTTTCTCTTTTCGTTTAATTTCATTTCTTCAAAGTTATGCATATATGATAGACCTTTTTTAATTTGTGTTTTTTCTTGGAAAATCTTCACCAGGGATTTCTGGCATCATCCAAGATTCCTCTAAATCAAGAAACACTCAACATTAAAAGAAAATGTAGAAGATGACTAATTTTTTTCACACTTGAGAACTTTCTTGGTAGGTATCCAATGGAATCCCAGCCTTTGCTGCTTCACTTGCACTTGCAACAGACCTACATAAACCAATGCATCAATGTAAGTAGTTTGGTGAATTTACATCTTGACACACAAATTGGAAGCAATATGTTTTAACACAATAGCAATGTTCAATCCTTGCATTGAATCGAAAAGTGTCTATATATCAAGTAGTGAAAAGTCAGAAAGAATAGTTAAACTTCAATTTTAACATAGCATCATTTAAAAAAAAACAGAGAGAGATGGAGAGAATATAACATAGTACTTTATCTGAAAGGGAAGAAGATACGAAAGGAGGAAGAGCTCACATGGGAATCCCAACTATATCCTTCAAATTACCAGTACGAAGCTGGCGACCCAAATGCTGAATGGCCATACCAGAAGCATGACCAGACCCCAATCCCACAACCATGCCACTTTTTACGTATTTATCCACCTACAAAACAACAAGACATGTCTACAAAAATCATTCATCTCCCAATAACATGGACAACTATCAAACACAAGAAAGGGGGTATTTGATACTTACCAAATACAAATTTTTTGACAAATATACAAGCTGTTTGCAAAAAAACAGAACTTTTTTTTGACATTGGCATAATAACCATTGATTGAAGTGCACTTATTCTCCTTGCATGGATACAAAAACCGAAAACAGGAAAATTTGAATGAAACTTGATGAATACACAGCGCATACAATGGGAACCGTTAAGTACATTTCATTTCACTGTTTTTGTCAACTAATTCACACAAAATAACAAAAGGGGGTGTTGGGAACATTATCAAAAGGCAAGTTTGAAAAAAACAACTAAAGAAAAAGAGCATTACAGTTGTTCAGTTAGAATAAAAAGCGTGATAGAAAAAAAAGAATGAAAAAGCAACATACTGATCAAACATAGAAAGATGGAATAGAATGAAGAAATTTTGAACATTGAGTACAATGGTAACTATGAATTCATAGTTCATACAGTGTATTCCGCTGCATGAAGGAGAGCAGAACTGTCATCGAGACAGGAGCGAGTGACCATACTGAGAAAATTGGGTCTGCATCTTCTTCTGCCTAACAGAGGTGTGGGGGAACGCAGAAGATGCCTTGTGGAAAAGGATGAAGATGAAGCTACTGAAGCCATTGCTCTTCAGTTCTCACTCTCGGCAATCTCATCAAAGATTAAGGTAGTGATAATGGATAAGGGATTATGGCCCTCACTCATAACTGATATGAGTGATAACAGCAGACCAATTTCACATTTTTTTTCTCCCTTTAACTTCTTACTATATTTGCAAATTAATTTCAATTACTTATAATCTGACAGAATTTAGCTATTTGAAAAACAAATTTATCTTGTCCATTTGAAATTATATGTATCAACATTTCTTAGCTACCTTTTTTGTTTGTTTTAAATTGTCATGAAATAAATATTTAATTATATTTTTTTCTGTTTAGATCTTAAATAAAAAAATGTAGAGAAAATTACTGTTTACTATTATTATTTTTAAAAATACAATTATTATCTATATGTGTATCTAAGAAAATAAAAATATTATTATAATTAACAATTAATATTATAACATTTATCATAATAAAAATAGTTATCATAACATTAAAGATAAAATAATAAAAAATAATTAGTTAAAAATTCCCTTTATCAAATTTTATTAATTTGTATAAATTATTATTATTATTATTTCCTTGATAAATATTATAAGTTAATACTTGAATTGATCTCTCAAATAAAATATTCATTTAAATAAATACTTGAATCATTTATTTGCTGGTATATAAATTTTTTTTGTCAGAGTATCAATAGAGTTTTACCTTAACTAGTGTTATGAATCTGTGTTTCTTTCTGTGACTCTTACAAGACAGTGAGATCAGAGTTAAATGTACTCTTTACTCTTACAAACACCATCCATATCATCATTTCCTCTCAAATTCCCTTTAATCCTCTTATCAGTTTTGCAATTGAGTCCCTAAATTTCATTTTTTTTTCAAATGTTTATCCCAAACAATATTAAAAAACTTGTTAGAAATCTCACCTCAACTAGTTTAATTAAACTAGTTTAATTAAACTATTTCATAATATATAAATACATAATATATAAATAAATACAATCCTCACTTTTACCTCTTCATACATCTCACTTTCATTACCAATATCACATTTAAATCATCACAAATTCCACCAAACTCATCAAAAGAAAAATAAAAAAGCCAGAAACAACACCCAGTCAAATCCTCCACCTAATGCAAAGAAAGCACAACTTCACATGTACTTCTCCTAATCATTGAAAAAACTGAAAATCTCACTTGTGTTCAACTCCAAACCACCCTTGTTCCCACCAACAAAATAATTTCACATCCACCAAATTTATTCAAGGCCAAGGCAATGATTTTCGATTAAAATGACGTCATGATGGAGAATCCGATTCTTTCATTTATGTAGAACGTAGGCATCAAAATGGAGATTGATTGTAACCAAATTGTTTGCGGACTGTTATTTGAGTTTGTAGAAATGATTGAAAGAGGAAAAGGAGAGTTTGAAGAGGTCCATGATATTGGGTTGCATTAGTTTCTTCCACTTCAGTACTTCAAGGTTTGTCTTTAACAAGATACATGATAGGACGTGTTCACAAGACAATATTAATGTAATCGATTGGGTTGAAGCTCATGTAAAAGTTTTTGAAAAAGTACAACAGGTGAGGGTCTATAATATTGGCAATGGAGCAAGGTGGGTTTTACAGTTTGCACATGAACAATGTAGTGCTTATATTACTATATAATCTTTCTTTTCATTCAAGAACCTACTGCAAACAAAAGTTATATCAATGTAGAATTTAGAACAAAATGTCAAGTAAACACAACCAAACTTTTCCTAATAGGTAAGAACAGTTCCATAGATCAATTGATATCATAATGTTTTGTCATACACTGTTTCTATATCCAAATTATATTTTCTCCTTTTTTTATCACTCTACTTCTAAAGATTGAGCTTCTCTCCTAATATACTTTCCTTACAAACCACATATACCTAAACCACTTAAAAGAAACTCTTTTCTATGATCTTTCGTCAGAAGCTATCATCTCAGCTTTGTTGCTAATATTTGTGTTACCAATTTTTAAGTGGACAAAAGATGAGAGTTATATGTTGAGCAATCAACACATAATATAAATCTTGGTTAAATCTCTTTACATGGAACAAGTAGGTGATGTAGATAAAAAAATGTCAACGAAAACAAGACAAAAAAATATTAGGAATAATGCAGACCTGAAGCCCAACATCATAGACGAATAACATTTATTAGAATTTAAACAAGATTAAATAGGACAAAAGAGTATTTTTCAAAACAATGTAATAATCATAAAACTACAACAGCATTGATGCCAACAATTTCCACTCAGCATCTCTAATAACCTTGCTGTAGACGAAAACAATTTTACTATTTAAAGGAAGTCTTGCTTGAAATGTTGTTCGAAAGCCAGTCTAGTCCTTCATATAAACCTTCACCAGATGTGGCACATGTACTTTGGATATACCTGGGGAAGACATGCATGCACATATTTCAAGGATGTTTAAGCTTGTGTGAGAACTAAACAGGATTAAGGTTATGTTTGGTTTTGAGTTTGGTGTCTTCAAAACTCAGTTTGAAGAATAAACTCAGTTTCGTGACATATTTGGTGGCATTCAAGAGTAGGTTCATCTATCAAAATTGTCTGAAAACTCAATTTTTAGATATAAGACTTTTGTTATTACAAACTTAATTTGAATAAAAAAAATTGATTAGCAAATTTGAATAAAAATATGTACTAAAATTGTCATTGTTTGAGGACTTAATTTACCAGTGGCGTTGGCGCAGAGAGTTTAGACCAAGCCTATCAGTGATTTCAGCAGCATTCATTGCATTAGGAAGATCTTGCTTGTTTGCAAAAACAAGCAATACAGCATCTCTTAATTCATCCTAGTCCATGGAAAAAATCAAATTTATTACACGGAAGTTTTCATATTTTGCATATGAATGTATACACACACCTCATTCAGCATCCTGTGCAACTCATCTTTAGCCTCAACAACACGATCACGATCATTGCTGTCTACCACAAAAATAAGCCCTTGTGTGTTTTGGAAGTAGTGTCTCCACAAGGGTCGAATCTGAAAACACCCCATGGTACTGAATTATTAAAAATGAGGTGCCAGTAAATGCTAAATTAAAAAAATGGAGTAGTTAACATGAACTATAGCAAATCTATGAGAATTACTTGTACAACAATATTCTCTAAAGTTTAATTTGAGAGTGCCTTGATTTTGCCAGAGGCATTACTCAAGCATAACATATTTTCTTCCATACCTTTTTCAGTTTTGTTTTACACAATCTATCGTGTCACTTTCTAACACGAGTTGTTTTCTTGCGCAAGAATTGGATTTATAATATGTAGATTCTAGAACTTCTACTCTTCTGCACCACTTTAATGGTGAGAGTTATAACATTGAGGCTATAAGATAAAATGGAAATTGTTAGGCGAGCTTTTTGTCACTGAAGTCTAGAAGAGAAAATTGAAGACAGCAACTCGAGGAGTTTTAGTTCTTTTCATGGCGTTATTATATTATCTCCACAGAAGTATTTGAGAAGTGAGAACAATGTCAAAGTTCAATAGCCCTCAAAGTCAGACAAAAATCTAAGGGGAGAAAATTTAGTGAGTGATTATTTTCTACCAGTGATCACCTTATCTTGACCACCAACATCCCACACAGTGAAGCTAATGTTCTTATACTCCACAGTCTCCACGTTAAATCCTGCATAGATAATCGTGTTATTAAACATGATACAAAAGAGAAATGATAGTTAAAACTTCTTGTGAGTATTTCCATGGATCTCATAAGACTGAAAGGAAAACATACCAATAGTAGGAATGGTGGTGACAATCTCCCCTAACTTCAGTTTATACAATATTGTGGTTTTACCAGCAGCATCAAGACCAACCATGAGAATTCGCATCTCCTTCTTAGCGCATAGACGAGAGAAAATCTTGCCAAAAGACAAACCCATATTGTCTGCCATTACAATAAACATAAAAATCATAATAGTGAAACAATTTGGAACTAACTTGAAATTTCATGAACATGACAACGATAGGCAAGAAACAAAATTATCTACAATGTTAGTATGTTTTGTTAAGGACTAATTTTTTAATGGGTGCCATTCCAATGTCACATTTTCCCAAGAACTGCATTATTGTAAGTTCTACTAGCAAAATCTACAAACACAAGCAATGAAAGAGAAATTATAGCATACTTTTCACTCAATTTTTACTATTCTTTCTTGTATCCTGAAAAGTTCAGTTGTGTCAAGAAATTAACTGGTATGAATAATTACAATGATAGTGATCCCAAATCATGTAACAACCTTTCGTCCCAGAAGAATTATATATTTATCAATGTCAATCTGGGTGATTATGGGAAAACAAAATAACCATGACTTACAATGCTTGAGGTTTTACACGGGGAAATTGCAAATGCTAAATTTAAAGTTCAGAAAAATAAACAAATAGCCCTAGCTCAAGGGAATTGTTCCTAGGTTTTGAAAAATCTTAAAGAATGTAACATGGAATGTACGATCGGAATATATATCTCGGAAGCCAGACTTAAAAATTGGTTCAATTCCGTTGAAATGCAAACAAGAAAATTCAATCAAGTCACAAGCAGAAAACAGAAACATAAAGAAGAAATGTATTTCACATAAAATTAAAATCTTGTACACAAATTCGAATTTAATACGTTAGAAACAATAAAAGAAAAGAAATTGTACGAAAGGAATTGAATCCATGTTTGAAAAAGAGACAAACTTACATGATGAGAAAAGACAAGAGAGAGAGAGAGAGGAGTGGAAAGAGATGTAGATTCAGAAGAACAATAACTATTGCTCACTCTCCTTGTCTGAATAAGGTTACGCCAAAATCGGAAATCAATCTGAGAATAGTCAATTTTTTGGATTTGACCCAATATTTGGGCTTTAGTCGGACAAAAATCAATAAGAATAAATTATTTTCTAACTTAAATAAATTTATCTACTTTACTTAATTCGAGTCAAATTAATTTGTTTTTTCGTATGCAAATTATTTAGTGTTAAAGTTACAAATATAAGGGTTTGAAACCAAAAAGCCAGGTGTTAGTTTTAAAGAATTAAACGCGGTAAAGAGTGGAATTTCCCAAACAAACATGAAAACCCTCAAAAGTTGCATATTTTTACTACTACTTTCTAACGTTATTGATTCTGGCAGCATAAAAGGTTTACCAAGATTAAGGATGCAGAAAGACTTTAGCCATTTTAGTTCAGCGTGTATTTTTGGCGAAGAGGAAGCATGGATAATACCATAATGCTCTGGAAAACCCCAATCAAGTGTTCTTGAAGGACAATATAACGTAATGCGCAACTTCCACCAATTATTTTAGCCAAAATATGCTCCACTTTTACTAACTTATTCAATATTGTACTTCAGATTATACATGTAAAGCCATTGGAATGAAGAATAAAATGAAAAACAATAATTCTCCATATTCCAACCTACCCAAATACTCAAGAAAGTAACAAGAGTTTCCGTTTAACACCTTAAAAGTAAAAGTTGAATAAAAACGTAGAAAAGGAGCCACAAATCAGGCTTGAGGTTCTGTCCCTCCACATAAGGTAGACATCTCTTGCAGTACAGTTGCTACTACGTAAAAGACCTCAAACTTGATTGAACCGATAATCTCTCTGCCAAAAGGTTAAAATGAGAAATTAAAAACTTAATAAGTATGAAGCCTGAAGTTCATTAGAATATTCGACAAGCAAGCTACCAAAAGATGAGATTCATATGGAGTCAAGATAATTACTAAGAACTTTTTTCATAATACCACATGCAAACAAGATACCATATGTTAGAGCCAATACCAGCTAAGGCTCTGACACAAAATTCAAATTCAATAAACATTCTCCGCATAACAATAATCACACAGTTATATTTAATAACTTATATGTCCTTATTTTTATAAATCTGACTTATATAGTATGAAATGTACTTATAAGTCTTGGTGCCAAAAATAAATAAGCCGGAAGTGATATACTTATCAGTTCATAAGTAACAATCATGGTTGTTCCATAAAGTGACATGTTTAAAAATCTTGGTCCAAAACCCCTGTAAAATCCCCACCATCCATCTTCCTTAAGGAGAATCTTTGCTGTCTTCAGTACTGATGGTCTTTCAGAACCATAGTTGTCCATCACCTTAGTGCAAATAAAAAATTGACAAATCCAAAATAGTCATATTACAGTCTAAAACCAAAAATAGACCACTCTATAAAAGAAACACTAATTGGTTACCTGGAAGATATATCAATCCTAATTTAAAATCCTAAAAATCTCTTCCTTCGTGAACAACAGTAAATCCTGAAGACAAAAGTCCCATTTCCCATACCTGAAGACGTGTTTTCACAGTATCTATGGGAGTAGTGATAACAGATGAACAAGCACCAGCCACCATCCCTGCACTAGCCTGAACTGTAACCATTTCCACATCTGAAGGTTTTTCACCCGTATCATCTTTGTAGCCCAGACTTCTATAAGCAAACAATCATTCACAAATTAAAAATGGAAACAAAAAATCATTTAGAGTCTTTAGGGTGCGTTTGGAAAGACTTAAATGGAACATGCATTGGTTCATGAAATTAAATTATAATCTGTAACCTTCTATAAGCACTTTTTCACTCTTAACTTGTTCTGCATGGCTGGTGAGTTCATCAAAGTGGGATAAAATTCAGATACAGATAAGAAGATAGTTGTAAAAGAGCAAGAATGTACCTCCAAATTAGGTGTTGTGCGGCAGCATATGAACCCCACCAAAGTGCAGAAGCAGGGGACTGCGTAATCGCTGTTAATCCAAAACCCCTATACAAACCACGAAACCCTTCGGCCTCCACAACTTTCCGAACAACATCAAAAGGCCCTCTACAAAATGTTGTCCCAGGAAGACCCTGCACCATCAACCTCTGACAAATCTAACAAACAAACACAAAACCATTCACAGCATCATAGAAAAGCAGAATCACGAATAAAGCATAGGAACTCTGTTTCAACTCATAATTTCTTGAAATGCAAAAAAATTCATGATAAAAGAGACACTCATTCACTTAATTTCAACTCAATCTCGTAAAATTGAGATGTAAAGTTTGCATTATGGAGATCTGTATCACAAGGAAGTACCCACCACATCCAAGGGCACGAAGTAGACGCAGGAAACCAAGTTAGAGATCATGCCGGCGAGTGCGTTAGCGAGGCCAACACGAGAAGCTTCTGGAATGCGAGTGCCTTGCGTGTGTTTCAAGATGATGTCTTTGGAGACCTCGAGAGATGTGAGGGCCACAACCCTACCGGGAATTGAACCAATGGCGGAAGTGCCGAAGCCTCTGAAGATTCCCGGAACGCCGTCGCTCCGCAGAATGTGGGCCAGCACCGACGTTCCTCGCACGTGCGATAACTCCGACCCCGCCACTTGCATTCGTGTCTTGACCACCGCCGTTGGATGAAGCAGGCCTGATTGAGCGGTGAACAAAATGGCACCGATGACGTGGAACTTGGTTTTGTCCAACCTGATATCAAATTCACAGACACAACAAAAAAAAACTTGGTTCGTTATGAAGTCAATGGTTTCAACATTGAAGCGTAAATAAATAAGAAACCAAACCTGTCCCAGTTGATGTCTGTGTCGGTGAGTGGTAACTGTGAAGTGGTGGTAGCATCAGCTTCCATGCCCATAAAATAACTAATTTAACTAACTTTTCTCAGTATTTGGCTTTTGCTTTGGAAGTTTATGTGATGAGTAGGAACAGTGTTTGTATGTGTTGTATATAACAAATGATTTTGGTTTGAGAGGGTTTTGGGAAGATTTGTTTGAATGAAAGTTGGTAATGGGAAGAAGAAGAAGAAGAGGCACCGCTTCAGGAGAAAGTTCCAGTTCTTTCACAAAACTTTTTTTTTACTTGTTTACCCCTTTGGTTTTGTTTAAATTTAACATTAGGGTGATTGATGAACATAAGATGTAATTATAAGACTATTTATTTTATGTTTTGATAAAAAAAATATGATTAATTTGTCTTGTTTTATATTGATTTACTTAAGTTTGTAGTTCTCAAAATTTTAGCGTAGTTTAATTTTGATTTTGAAAAATATTTTGGTCTGGTAAATTTAGAATCGAAATAATTTTAGTTTTAAAATAATAAATCTGAGAAACTAAAAAACACTTTTATGTATCATAGGGAAATGGCTTTATAATTTTTAAAACTATAAAATATAAACAAAAACTAAAGTCTTCTCTAATGAAAGCATTTCACATTATTAATTTCATATGTTAAAAAATATAATTT
>Ga0123341_1003412_pt1 | contig 13611 bp, 19 predicted proteins | sample Turbeapinknodule_FD_89959 | JGI IMG/M metagenome (GOLD analysis project Ga0123341, IMG submission 89959) | Root nodule microbial communities of legume samples collected from Mexico - Turtle bean Mexico pink nodule | ecosystem: Host-associated > Plants > Roots > Nodule | place: Mexico: Nepantla... | reverse complement strand
GTTATTATGTTGTTTTAATTTTATTTTTTAGCACTTTATAACTCATGTCTTACACGGATATACTTTATTTTGCAATACGTTTCTTATTTTAAATTATTAGTTTTTCAATTTCTAAATTTAATTAATTTAAAATACAAAAAAAGACACTGATTCTACAAGTTATAATAACGACAATAAACAGAACCTAATCTTCATTAAAAACATTTCACAACAATAAAGATGGTTGATGCAAAATGGTGATGATATTACAAGAAAGGAAAAAACAAAACAAAAACAAAATCAAGATTAACCTTTAAATTTGATTTGTCCCATTAATTTCTTGACATAATTTACATAATCATTAATGGTAGTTAAAAAAAATAAATTCTTAATTTTCTTTGCGTACGAAAGATTAAAGAAAGTAATCTTAATAAATGTAATCTTGAAAAACCTAAAATCTAGGAAAAAAAATGTAACATCCTTATCATTAATCCAACTTTCAAAAACTGAAAATATTAAATATATATATTTATCTATAATCGAATAATCACTAATCCAAGATTAAGAAGATAATAATCCAATCTTCAAAACTGAAAAGATTACATATATTGATATTGATATATAATCTAATAATATAATAATATCTAAACAGAAAAATAAAATTTAAAATTTAAAATATAATTGAATTAAACACGTTGACACTGTAGTTTTACGCGCATGTGATATATTATTTTCAAATTTATATTGGGTATAGATTTAAACTGATTAATTAATAGATACCGTAAAAAATAATCTGTTGAAAAGAATATTGAATAAAATATTATGAAGCAGTAATAAAATAAAATAAATAAGCATGAATGGATAAAAAAAGATATTAGATATTAAATGTGCGATTCTATAAATATCTGAGAAAAATTGAGAAAATTGCAAAGCCCACCATTGCATTCACCGCGCTTTCTCTTCGCCGCTCCCTTCCGAACCTCTCTTTTTTCGAACCCTCTCTCTGCAATCCAATCCCTTTCAAACCTTTCAGATCTCCCTTTTGAATTTTCTTCCTCTTTGATTTTTGCGATCTAGGGCTTTTCATTTCTTTTCCAATTTCTCCTTTTTTCTGTTGTTGTTTTTTCATCTTCTAGGGATTGATTTCCCGTTCTGGGGGATTTTCAATCGTGGGTTCGTCCAGTTTTCGATACGTTGTTCTTTTTTTTTATAAATTGTTTTCTGGGTATCCGTTTTGTCTCGGGAGAAGAATAGGAAAAATATAAAAATATTCTTTTTTTTTTATTTTGTGTGTTGAGATCATGGGGAGCTCTGAAGGGGTGGGGGCATCGTCGAAGCAATGCGGTATCACGAAACCCATTTCGATGGCTGGACCAACGGTTAATGATTTGCAAAGGACTACTGAGTTAGAAAAGGTTAGTTTTTTTGTTGTGGGTATAACACGATCTTTTGCTTTTTAGTGTTTGGTGATGTACTTATTTGTGTTTAAAATTGGTTTCTATGTGTACAAGTTTCTCGCTGTTTCGGGACTTTATGAGAACAAAGAGGAAGCTGCTAAGAGAGAAGAGGTTCTTCACCGACTTGAACAGGTAAGGGAGAGATAGAGATAGGGAGAGTGTTATGTGTTGGTGATTCTTCGCTGTAATGATTGTTGCGATGCTTAGATAGTGTAATTGTTTGATGGCAGCAATTTATGTGAGATACTTGTACGTGTTAATGATGATGATAAAGTAGGAGTTTAGGGGTAAGGGAGGAACTATTTGTATGATTAGGGAGCTTATTTCTCTTACGTGGTGTTTAGTCTAATTGAGTGGTTGATTCATGCTTATTATTGTATATCAGAAGTGTACAGGGAGTTTATTGAGTGGTTGATGAGAGCGTATTTTTTGATGATTTTTTTCTGCTGGTATTAATCATCATAGTTTGAATTGCGGTTAATAATAATTATAATAATATTTTATTGTGCGTTAATGTCAGTTTGTATAGAATTATTTAATACAGGTTGCAAAGCCTTCAGAGTTAACCATATAGCTTTTGATTTGTTTTCTTTATTTCAGATAGTAAAAAACTGGGTGAAGCAACTTACTCGCCTAAGGGGATACACTGATCAAATGGTGGAAGATGCAAATGCTATCATCTTGACTTTTGGTTCTTTTCGGCTTGGTGTGAGTATCTTTCCTCCTTGCCTGACATGCACACTTTCATCACTTGGTTATCGTCGTAGAATCAGACAAAAATGTTTTGTATATGTTTACTCTGCCTGGGAATGTTATAATTTTACAGTTTGATAGATTGTATTGGTTTTTGCAGTTGAACAATGTTTTTACTTTGTCAAGATTTGAATGCAATTTGCTGCACCTGTTTTTTATTTGTGGATTAGTTGAGCCCATTTTCATTGAGTTTAATGATGCAGGTTCATGGTCCTGGGGCTGACTTAGACACAATATGCATTGGACCTTCCTACGTGAATCGGGAGGTTGGTTGGGAAGGCAAATATTTTTGTTTGTGTGGTCCATCGAAATCATATATTTTTGTATCTGATTTTTAATGTTTTCACAATCAGGAGGATTTTTTCTACACACTGCATGATATCCTTGCCAACATGGAGGAGGTCTCGGAATTGCAACCAATTCCGGATGCTCATGTCCCTGTCATGAAATTCAAGTTTGATGGAATATCAATTGACCTCCTTTATGCCAGTATTTCTCACTTGATTGTACCTGAAGTAAGTCAAATCATTTTATTTTGTACTAATTTCTCCAACAGAAGCAAATGTTATTTTGTTCCAGATCCAGTTCTGTTCATTTGGCTTTTTGTCATATTTTGGAACTTTGTTTTTTTTAATAAATCGACAGGACTTGGTTATATCTGATGTCTCTCTTCTACACAATGTTGACGAGCCTACTGTGCGAAGTTTGAATGGCTGCAGAGTTGCAGATCAAATTCTAAAGCTTGTTCCTAATGTTGAGGTGATTATTTAGACTGTTGTTTGTCTTACTGTGCTACGTCTTCCATTTAATATTATTTATTGTGCCCCCTTTACTTTTAATATATTTACTTTTTGTACGTCTTATAGCACTTTCGCACCACACTTCGCTGCTTGAAATTTTGGGCCAAAAGGCGAGGCATTTATTCCAATGTGAGTGATATTTAAAATTTTCCCCTTGTGAATACGTTTGTTTATTTTGAATGCCCACTTACATGGTTATTGGCTAATTTATTTATGCTTTTTTAATGATTTTTCAGGTGACGGGTTTTCTTGGTGGTGTTAACTTGGCACTTCTTGTAGCTCGAGTATGCCAGTTGTATCCAAATGCAGTTCCAAGCATGCTTGTTTCTCGATTCTTTAGGGTATATACACAGTGGAGGTGGCCAACTCCTGTCATGCTATGTCCAATAGAGGAGAATGAACTTGGTTTTTCTGTTTGGCATCCTCGTAAAAATCCTCGTGACCGATCCCATCTTATGCCAATTATTACTCCCGCCTATCCCTGTATGAATTCTAGTTATAATGTTTCTACAAGCACACTTCGTGTTATGATGGAGCAATTCCAATTTGGCAACAAGATATGTGGGGTAATCACCATTCTTTCCTTGTTGAGTTAGATAGAAATAATTTGGATGTAGATTGTTACAAGTAATTGATAATCGATTCCTTTGTTTTTGTCAAAAATCCAGGATGTAGAACTGAACAAAGGTTGTTGGAAGGATATGTTTGAACCATACGGTTTTTTTGAAAGTTATACAAACTATTTGCAAGTTGATGTAGTTGCTGCTGATGTCGATGACTTGCGCAATTGGAAGGGTTGGGTGGGATCACGCCTTCGGCAGTTGACCTTGATGGTATGTTCATTGATTTTATCTTGGTGAAACCAAGACATATTTAAATTGATACATTAGAATTAATGGAGTTTACAGCTCCTGGGTACATTTGCTTAATTTGTTAGCGTGTCATTCAATTTATTTGGTTCCTGTTTGCAGATTGAGCGTGACACTTTTGGGAAGTTGCAGTGCCATCCCTATCACCACGAGTATATCGATACCTCAAGGCAGAGTGCACATTGCGCTTTCTTTGTGGGTTTGCAGAGGAAGCAGGGAGAAGTAGTTCAAGAAGGCCAACAGTTTGATATACGAGGAACAATTGAAGAATTTTTGCACGCGGTTAATATGTACATGTTCTGGAAACCAGAGATGGAGATTTTTGTTTCTCATGTTCGTAGAAGGCAAATTCCATGCTATGTGTTTCCTGATGGTTATAAAAGATTGCGACCATCAAGGCCAACATCAAAAGAGAATCATAAATCATCTTGTAAAAATGAAGTTTCTGGGACTGAGGTGCGTAAGAGGAAGAACAATGATGGGTTGGGTGTGAGGAGGGAGGATGCTACAGTAAAAAAGCAATGTACTAGTCCTCCTGAAGGTAGATGGGCAAGTCGCAGTGGCCTTGGTACTGGTGCTGTGTCTGATAGTCAACAGTTGAGAAATGTGGAGTGCAATCATTTGTCAAACAGTGGGCAAGAGTTGGGTAGAACAGAGTCTCCTGAACCCGCCTCTAATTCCAGTGGGATTGCTTCGGTTACAAGTGATAGTGGTTCTTCTGAAGACACTGGAGCTGTATCTGTGGCAGGTTGTGTTGAAGATGGCACCGGGGGTGTTGATATGAACAACAATGGCAGGTTTGAGAGTAGTACATACGTGAACGGTTCTGTCCAACTGGTGAAAAACAGAATAACAAGCGGTGACGAAGTATTTCAACACGAGCTAAAGGTGCAGTTGCAGGTTTTGGCTTTCAATTCCTCCCTGAATATTTTTTTCAATTATAACTTTCTTTTTTAGGTTAATCTGAACAAAATTTACCATTTTTCTTTCCGGGGTTTTTGTGTAGCAAAATGCAATGCTAGGGATGGTTCTTGATTCTACAGTAAAGGTTCATTCAGAGGCGGTGCAAGAGGCGGTGATAAGGCATGTTCATGTTTAATAATGAATGTGTTCAGAGGTTGTGTATTTGTGTTTTGTCTTTATGTGGTCTCTGGTGCTTTTTTGGTGTGTATAACAGGAGACTGCGTGTGGCATCTGCAGTGTGAAGGATGTTGTGCAGTGGAGAAAAGAGGGGAGCCAGCAATTTGGGTAAGTAGTAATTTAAATGGCTGGCTTTCATTTCTCTAATTTTTTCAGGCTTTTCAAGCTTGCAAACTGCAACTGATCACATCAAGCTGAAGAGCTGGAGCTGGGATTTGTGAGCAGCCACTTGTACAGTTGCATTTTTTATGCCCTTTGACTAAGCTAACCTACACTATATCTTGTTTAGGATTCTTTCCTAAACTCACCTTTTTGTTGGGTTTTTCTTTTTCCTTTTTCTTTTTCATTTGCTTTTTCTAGGAGTAGGGAGAGAGCCAGGGAGAGGGTGGTGTGGTGGTTGTTGGGTTGTCTAGTGTGTTCTAGCATAGGCTACTCTGTAAGCTGCAACATTATTATACTCATATTTTTGGGAACTCAACACTCTACTGCTACTGTCATCTCAATCTTCTCTTCTGCTCTACAATCATTAATTCATAACTTCACTCTTTCGACTAAAACTAGAGAAATGCAACTCATTTCATAACCACAAACAAATGAACTATAAAATAAGGACAAAGATGAGCAAAATTGATCGTAATCGTAATCATAATGAATTTGTTATCAATGGAACAATGATTTGTTAATAGCTTATATTGGCTTCAGGCACTCTCGCTAATTGACAAAATAATTTAAATAACAACGAATTTGATTGCGTTAATCTGTTAAAAATGTTTCTTTAAAAGTTGGTTTAAACATGACCTCGATAACATTTCTAAGGATTTATTGAATGACACAGTTACAAGTACTTTACATTTTCATATCAATAATAATAAATTGGCATTTAAAAATTCTTGAAGCAAAACTACATCAAGTACACTTACTCGTGTATATTTTCTAGTAAACTTGTGTGTACACGAAAGTACAAATTGATTTCTTTATTCAAACAGCAATTTGTGACAACGTTGTTTGGTTTAGTTGTTTTGTCGCGTTGTTGTTCCGATTTTTGGCATCATCCTCGTACACACGTCACCATCAGCCAAACAAGTACTGAATGACTCCATTTAAACAGTGACTTAAGCTTTAACTAAAATTAATTAAATTCGTTATTCGTTTTCCTAATTAGCCGCGTTGGTCAATAAAATGTGTTTATTCGCGCTTTCTATTTATATGCAAGAACATCATACAAACACAAACAGTTAGTTAGTTTCGCGTTAAAGCCGGTCGTGAAAGCAAAATGAGGAAGGTGGTAGTGTGCGCGACGGTGATCGGAGCCGCGACGGCGTGCGCGGTGGGTGCGGTGGTGGTGCATAGGTACGTGAGGAAATGTCGACGGTGGGGAAGAGTGACGGAAATACTGCAGGAATTGGAGGAGAAGTGTGCGACGCCGTCGTGGAAGCTGAAGCGGATTGCGGATGCCATGAACGTGGAGATGCACGCTGGCCTTGCTTCCGAAGGTGGTAGCAAGCTCAAGATGCTCATTACCTACGTTGATAAGCTCCCAACTGGGTATTATTCCATTCTTTTTCTTCTTCCAATCTACCTTCAATCTAAGATCTTATTCAATGTCTTTATCGTTCTCCTTATCACTGCTTTCTTCGATCAATCTAGATCAATTTCCTTCTTCACATTTCTTCGTTTTTCACATAATTAAAAGTTAGTTACCTCCATACACGAATCTGCTGGTACGAAAATGTTTATAGTAATTTTATCTATGTGAGCATACATGTGGTTTAACCAAAAACAAAAAAGGTTAGATGTTGTTGAGATGGTAGATTTGTTATTGTGTGGATGATTATATATTATTCCAGCTCGTTGATTATTTGATTATTGAAATGTATTGTCTACAAAAGGAAGTTGTGGATGCATCGCCAACGATGTGCCTTGTGCTACTAAAATGAGTGCTAGGAAGCTACGAGCATACTGAATCTGACCTTTCTTAACTGTAACATGACTGAAAAATTCACTGCTAATATCCTTTGAATTCATATTTATGAGTTTCTTGTGAATGAGAAGTTAGTGACTATACACACACACTTCTACAGCTTAAGTTTTATGTGCTGAATGTACCTTTTTTCTTCATTTCGGAACATTTTGAAATTTTAGAGGCTGTTGGGCTGTTCTTATGCATCCTTTCCCCTTTTAGGTACGAGGAAGGACTATATTATGCCTTGGATCTTGGAGGGACTAATTTTCGGGTGTTACGTGTGCAATTGGGAGGCAAGGATGGAGGTATCATTAGTCAAGAATCTACCGAGGTCTCAATTCCTCCTAATTTGATGGTTGGGACATCAGCTGTAAGTTCTTCTTCTTTGCTTACCAGCTGTTTTGTTTACTCTTTTTCCCAGCAGTTGTTGATCTCTGTGCAAATCATATGAGAAACAAGACCAATCTAAAATAAATTGTGATCCAGGAACTCTTTGACTATATTGCAGCAGAACTTGGAAAATTTGTTGCCCAAGAGAATCAAGATTTTGAAGTTGCTCCAGGTAGACAGAGAGAGATAGGTTTTACCTTTTCCTTTCCTGTCATGCAAACGTTAATTGCTTCTGGGAACCTTATCAAGTGGACAAAAGGCTTCAACATAGAGGACGCTGTAAATCCCGTTTCCTGATTGCTTTCATGCCTTTTCCATTCTTTCAGATTCAATATCTCCTTGTCTGTTGATTATAGCATTTCAGAGATATAACTTTTTGATGATTTATTCATACATATCTTATCACATTACCCTACATTTGAATTTAAATTGAATCACAATGTATATTACAATACCCAGTATCATCTCATCTTAGTGACTACACAACATAATGAGGTCATTGCATATTTTAAATGTTGTATCAGAACTTGTTAGAAAAATACCCTTTATATCTTTTGGTATTTTCAGACAGTCTAGAAGAGTTCCCCTAAACTCGTTAATGTGGAAGTAGTTTAGTGCAATTAACCTGCTAATATTGTTGAAACTAATAACTTTGGAGAATGAAGGTTGGTAGACTCTAGAAACTTACTACTTCTTTCACCTTTTTTGTACTTAGTTTTGTTGTTGTTTAAATAGGTTGGTCAAGATGTTGTGGAAGAATTAATGAAAGCCATTCGGAAACGAAGTCTTGATATGCGTGTAACTGCTCTGGTAATGGACGGTTTGACCTCTTGCAATCTGCATAACAATAAGACTTTAAATCTCTTTGGTCTTTTATTGATCTTAAGGAAAATGAATTTTCAAGGTATTATCTCCATATTTATTATATTCAGTATCTATGCTAGGTCAATGATACAGTTGGGACATTAGCAGGAGGTCGATATACAAACAAAAATGTCATTGCTGCTATTATTTTGGGAACTGGAACAAATGCTGCCTATGTGGAGCGTGTTCAAGCAATACCAAAATGGCATGGTCCTTTGCCAGATTCTGGAGATATGGTGAGGAGTTTCTGTCATTGTTTTCTTTGGTTGAGTGTGTGTAGTCTTAACAATGGTTACATATTATTTGATATGAATGATTGATTAATATGGAATCTTGTCTGGTATATGAGAGATGATTCTAGGTTATCAATATGGAGTGGGGAAATTTTAGATCATCACACCTTCCATTAACTGAGTATGATCATGCCTTAGATGCTGTGAGTTTAAACCCTGGTGAACAGGTTAGTTTGTGCTACTTTTAAGCTCCATCTTTTCTTAATAAACCAGTTATATAATTATTTTTAAATTACACCTCAGATTTTTGAGAAGATAATTTCTGGCATGTACTTGGGAGAAATTGTTCGTAGAGTACTATGCAAAATGGCAGAAGAAGCTTTACTTTTTGGTGACGATGTTCCCCCAAAACTAAAAGATCCGTTCATATTAAGGTATAATGTTAGGTTTTTGATTGGCCACTCTATCAGTGAGATTTTGTTTCTTCAGTATTTTTTTTTCAATTGTTTTGTGGGACAGGATAATTTTGTGATTTTCATTTAGCTTTACCAAATGGCTTTTCTGGGTTTCCCTGTGGAACACATGCAGAGTGAAAGATGTGATATTTCATGAACTTTCTTCCCTTTCAGTCAGAGAAGAAGCCTAATCCCAACCCAAACTTCTCCTTACTTAACTCTGATTTCCTCATCAATGCAGATCCCAACACTGATTCTTTTAGCCCAACCCTTTCATCAAATTTTGATCCACACTCCTTTGTCCTCATGCCTCACCAAACTCAACCCTAGCACCCACCACTTGTTCTTGGTTTGGCCTCTGTCAATAGATGGCATCTTCAAGAACTTTATCTCAGTAATGCATTTCTGCATGGTGAACTCTCTGAAGACGTTTAGATGCAAACTAAAGAAATTTCTCTACGGTCTTAAATAGACAACTAGGAAATTATATGAAAATCTGTCTCTATTACTTTGATTTTGTGGGTATAAACAAGCTCATGATGATCACAACCTTCCATTAAATTCAAGATGCATAATTTCACTGCTCTGCTTGTCTATGATGGATGACATTGTTTTAACTGGGAATTATGTGCAAGAGATTGCTAATTAAGCTAATTTTACATTCTCACTTTCATATTAAAGATCTTGGTCTTTTGAAATATTTTCTGGGTATAGAGGTTGCTCATTCAGATGCAGGAATCTCATTGTGTCATCGCAAATACTGCTTAGATCTTCTTGAGGATTTTGGTATGATGGGATCCAAACCATGTTGCACACGCATGGACAGTGCACTTCATTTTCAAAATGATTCTAAAGAACCTCTTGGTGATCCCTTTCGTACCAAATACTTGTTGGTCACCTATTATGTCTCACATGCAGACATCCTGATATCACTCTTGCCTCGTAACAACTAAGCCAATTCATGGGTATCCCACAATCGCATTTTTTAGCAACCATGAAGGTCCTTCTATATCTCAATAGTAGTACAGAAAAATGTTTAATGTTTAGACGTGATTCTCCTATCCAAATTCTTGGATTCAGTGATGCAGACTGGGCTACTTGTGTTGATTCAATAAGGTCTATCACAAGGTACCGTTTCTTTCTTGGAAATTCCTTAACTTCATGGAAAAAGAATAAGCAAAACACCATCTCTCAAATGTTCCAAATGGTTGTTATGTACTGTGACAGCCAAAGTGCACTGCATATTGCTGTCAATCCCGTGTTTGATAAGTGAACAAAACATCTGGACATTTTCATCTTGTTCGTGAAAAATTGCAAGTGGGGCTCATGTCATTGTTCTCTGTGTCTTCTTCCAATCAGTTGACTGACATTTTCACCAAAACCCTTCCTCTAAATTTATTCGCTTTGAACTTATCCAAGTTGGAGTTAATCAATATATTTCTAACTCCAACTTGTAGGAGGCTAATAGACAATAAACCCAATCCACCTTCAGTCCAAAATCAACATTGTACAGTCCAAATGATTCTAGCTTTACAGGAATAGCTGAACGATAAATTAGTTGTAGGATTCTTCAAGAATTCGGTGTGTTGTGTATATCTTGTAGTTCAGAAAAGAAATTCAAGTATTTCTCTTTCTGTTTTTATCTCTTTTATTTTCCTTATTTAGTTCAGAAATGAAATTCAAGTATTTTCAGCTTTCACTGTTTTCTCTAACAACTTCCGAAAATTAAGAACAAGGTATATCTGAGTAAAACAGTAAATGTTTTTTCATGAGCTCCTAGTATTGTGCTTTCTTACAATTAATGGTACTGTGTAAAAATTGTCTCATGATCATCAACACTGGAAGTGCAGGACACCTGACATGTCTGCAATGCATCATGATTCGTCTGCTGATCTCACTGTGGTTGGAAGCAAACTGAAGAACGTTTTCGGGGTATATAAAATTTTCTATTCTGTTTGGATTAAGATTTTCTAACATGCTTTTTACAGCTTGTGTACACTGACGTTTAGGAAGCTTATTCCAATTGATAGATAGTGATGTCAAGATTCTTGATGTACTTATAAGTTACAATAGTTATAATGCATCTGATACAACAATACATAATTTTAAACATATGTAGATTCAGTATATGTAGGATACATACCTATATATAAATTTATAAAACATGATAAATAGTTATTACTGTTCTGCTATTTCAAGAACACACTTCTTAGACATTAATAAAAATTACTAGTGCAAATTGTTGTCATTATAACTTTCCTTTTTGTTATGCACATGCTGCTATGTTATTACGTAGTTATATTAGATTTTTCAAACATCAAAGATCTGGATATTTCACAGATGCATATTAGTATTATACATGAAACTCACTCCAAATTTTCATATGAAAAACATTCTGATTCAAGTTAAGAGTTCCTACTTTGATCAACTAACTTTGTTCTCTCACTTTTAAATTAGATATCTGATACCTCCCTAGAAGTGAGGAAGGTGGTTGTAGAGATCTGCAATATTGTTGCTACCCGTGGAGCTCGTCTTTCTGCTGCTGGCATCTTAGGAATCTTGAAGAAGTTGGGAAAAGACACTATCAGTGATGGTAAGGGTGAGAAGAATGTGATAGCCATGGATGGTGGATTGTATGAGCACTATACTGAGTATAGCAAGTGCCTAGAGAATACAGTTAAAGAATTGGTTGGTGACGATGTCTCAGAAAGTATCATCATTGAGCATTCCAATGATGGTTCAGGAATTGGTGCTGCCCTTCTTGCTGCCTCTCACTCCCAGTATCTTGATGCTTAATAACAGTGATCATCATCATGATATTGGGGTTTGTATCAATTATTTTTTGTGGAGGCCATGATCCATTTATGACCACAGTAGTCTTGGGAGTTGGGAGGGTTGACTTGCACAGCCTTTAATTTAACCCAATGTTTGCCCCATTTACTCCACACCATTTCTTTAAGTTCATGTATTCAATTCTTTCAGCAGGATTCTGCATTTTTCTCTTGCCCTGTTAACCTCCACGTCATACTTGATCTGTTTCTTTTCAAGTTTCAAATTTTTTTCTATTTTATCAGTGGTTTTCAATATTTACATTAGCTTGTTCTGCAATACTCTTAGACCAGATACCCCTTGTGCAAAAGTTATTGGATTACTAGTTGGTGATGAGACTAAAGAATGCATTGATAATATATTTTTTCAGCATTTTTTTCTTTTATTTCTTTTTATCAACATCACTAAAACATTTGTGTTTTTTCTTTCTTCAATTTAAAGTTAAAAAGTTATAATTTCTAGTTCCTTGTAATTTGAAGAAGTTCATTTTTTTTGTAAAAAAAGGACTGAATTCCTACCTTATTTACATTTTTTTTACTCAACATTTACTTAAAAAATCTTTTTCTTAAAATTCATCTGAAGCCAAATCACACTTTATATATATATAATCGTATGAGAATATGTAGAGAAACAAGACATATGGAAAAAGTTCAGAACATGACAGAGGCAGACCAAACAAAAAAGTTTGAGATCTGTGTGTTTTTATTGCAGAGTATGGATGATGCAAATCCTCTCACTTGAAAAAGTTCTAAGAAACTTTTTGAAAGAAACTTAGAAAGACCACTGTGGCAAATTGGCAGTCTCATCCATCAATTCAGTTTCTTGTGACATAAAAAGGTGACTAACTTCAATTAATTCAGCTTTGATTAAACCCTCAACACGTGTTTATGTCTAATCTGAAGTCTCGTCTAATCATATAAATAACATCATTGACAATAGTGATTTTTTGTTCTAGGTGTTGATATGTAGCAACAAAGTAGGAACTTAGTGTGGTAGTGCCTCTATTTTCAGTGTAACTTGAAACATTGACTCCAACCAATAAAGAGATGAATAAGTTGTGAGTGGAGTGGCATGAAGAGAAGGCAAAGTCATTTGGTAGCTTACTGAGTCAAATACATGAGAAATATATCTATGAGGGTTTGCTAAACAACCTAACTTTCTATCTCAACATGCTACTCTAAACAAACCCTCAATCTCAACCTTCATAACCACACTTCAATAGGCATTAGCTATGTCAATCTTTCTGCAACTTAGAATTTTTTTAGAGTTAAATTTTTAAGTGATCTTTTATACCAATTTGTTTCATTTTTTTCCTTTCTATAATATTTTTTTTCTATCGGTAAGAAAAAATAAATAAATATGATCACTTCAAGATAATTTAATCTATTTATAAATAACTCAGAGTGAAATTCTATTAATTTACTAAAAACTGCAGCTCAAAACCAATATAGACAGCTAAAAGAAACACAACAAAACTACTTTCTCAAAACTATCAAATCCTAATTCTAAACCCTAAAGGAACAAGTCCTTCTTCTGTGATAGTGAAACTTGTTGAAAAATGAAGTTATCGTTAGAGAGATTCCTATGGTGGTGGAATTCAAAACATAAAGAGAAAGGCAATAAATATGTGAAGTATGTATTGGTTGAATCTGTGTCTTCTTGAAAGCAGAAATTTCTTTTGTTAATAATAATAAGTGTGGTCACAGCAGAAAGAACCAACCCTCTAAATACGTTACATTACCCTAACCTTCGTGTAATACCAAACCTAATATTTTCCCCATTTTAAAACCTATGTTAGGCTTTTCCTATACCCTACAACTTCCTCCTACTCCCCTTTTTTATTTATTTATATTATATATATATATATTATAATATTTTC
>Ga0123341_1003411_pt1 | contig 13617 bp, 12 predicted proteins | sample Turbeapinknodule_FD_89959 | JGI IMG/M metagenome (GOLD analysis project Ga0123341, IMG submission 89959) | Root nodule microbial communities of legume samples collected from Mexico - Turtle bean Mexico pink nodule | ecosystem: Host-associated > Plants > Roots > Nodule | place: Mexico: Nepantla... | reverse complement strand
ATTTGTTTGGAATATAAAGAGGAGGGTGAAAGCAATAAAAGCAAGTAGTTTCTAGTTTCTACCTATCAAAAGAAAAGAAAAGAAAGTCAAGTTCCAAAACCATAAATGAAAATTCTCGAATACTGAATAATTCTGGGTAATGTTTGAAATATGAGTATAATTACGATGAAACTTTTAGGTAATGTAATTGTAAAGTGGGTATAGATACTTAAAAGTCTCCTCTAATTGTTTGTAATAGGATTGATAAAAAAATTACTCCAATTGAGATATTTGGATAATATTTGGTGGGATATTCCAGAAAGTTTTTATAATTATCATTATTATTATTTATTAAGCACATTAATATATTTTATACGGTCAGTCATAAGACTGGATGAGTGATTCGTCTGGTACTGACCAATACAAATAAAAAAATTTATGAATAAAACATTGAAAAATTTATACAAATTTTTTCATACTCCACATAAAAAAAGTTACATTTATTTGTTTATGAAATATTCAAATAGAAATTATATAAGAGTAAATAAATGTCTCAATAACTAATTTGAATGAAAAATTAATAAAAGACACGTCAAACATACTTCTTCCAGTACACTAAATAATTCTTACATTATTTAAAAGTAGAAATTAAAAATATTTTAAATACATTTTTTTTTAATCTTCTCATATATATTTTAAAAATAAAATCGTAATAAAGATTTAAATTTTAAAACAAATAATAATTCAAAAGAGATAATTGAGTCTAATGATAGTATATTAAGGGACTACTTATATTTGAAAGATAAATTTAGATATTTGTTAGAAAGATTTATTTAAAAGAATTTATAGGAAAGAAAATAAAATAGTGGCCCTCGAGCAATTATCTTGGTACCGACATTAGCGGAGCACTTTATAAATTGACCCGCCACCACAATCTATGGAACTTTCCTAGATAATGGGACCCACCCCTTGTTTTTGTCTTTTTTTGCATGCTGACGACAAAACAAAACCACGGTTTTGAAACATCACCAGGTTCCTAAAAACTCAGCACGTGTTACCTTCAACCTCAGATCTAGTTTCTACTCTCGCTACGCAACCATTTCAGATCACAGTGTAACCTCTTGTAACTGTGAATACCAAATAAAAAAATGTTTTTTTTGGATTAGTATCTTCAGTTAAATGAGAACTAACCTTCTATATTTTATAGAATTTGAATTTCAAACTTTAGAAATATCCATCTCTCTTAATTTTAGAAATATAATAAATTTTTAAAGATAAAAAATAAGTTTGCTTGTCGTTTAAAATTTGAGCACTGAATTCATTTATGTAGTTGACTGGAAATATACAATAGTAAAAACGTGATTTTTTTCAATGAATAAAATTCCTAATAAATGTTCCACCATCTTTACAGTAAATACAATTGAAAATTCCAAGCCCACATAATTCGTACATGCCCTCCACTTGCTACTGGTTAATCAAAAGATGTGGGACAAAATCATTGTTAACTCCTTTTTTTTACTTCCTTTACCATGCCTCCACAATTTTTTAGTAGAAATCACAGCCAACCAATGGTATGAGGCAAAAAGAAAAAGAAAAAGAAAAAGAAAAAAAAAGGAAGGGAAAAGAGGGTTTGGAGAGGGACAGTCTTTGTGGAGTGGCCTGACACTTTGTTTAGGGTTCCTTCCTTCCTTCGTGAAATGTGAAAAGTTGGAGACATTCCACATTGGCACATTCTGCTTCATGTCTTTTTCTCAATTTTGGGAACCTCAATTTCCTCTGATCCATTCAACATTTTCTCAACAAAAACTCTTTTGTTTATTCATAACCGTAGGTAAGAGTAACTGCCAAGCACGCTCTCTCACATTCACACTCATGTTATGTTTTAGTTACTTCTAAGCTTGTCATTGGTCATTTTTCCGAGTATTGTGGCCAGTGTCTCATTTTGGCGTCTGATATAATGGGGTTCTGATTTTACTGGGAAAGCTTGTCTCTTGATACTGTCTTTTGTTTTTTTTCTTTGTGTTTTACTAGGCTAACTATGGAAGGTGTTCAGTTAGGAGAAGTCTTCATCTTGTTTTGTTTTTGTCTGATCTCTACAATGAGTTATGGCGCTACGAACTCAAATGATGTCAAAGTTTTGAATGATTTCAGAAAAGGGTTGGAGAATCCTGAGCTTTTGAAGTGGCCGGAGGAGGGAGATGATCCCTGTGGTCCTCCTTTATGGCCTTTTGTGTACTGTTCTGGAGATAGAGTAAATCAGATTCAGGCCAAGAATCTTGGTCTTAGAGGGTCATTGCCTCAAAACTTTAACCAACTCTCAGAACTCTACAATTTGGGTCTCCAACGCAACAACCTTAGTGGGATGTTGCCCACTTTTAGCGGATTATCCAAATTGGAGTTTGCTTTCTTGGATTACAATAAATTTGATGCAATTCCATCTGATTTCTTTAATGGACTAAGCAGCCTTAGAGTCTTGTCTCTGGAAGAAAATCCACTGAATATGAGTAGTGGTTGGTTGTTTCCCCCGGATTTAGAAAAATCACTACAGTTAACCAACCTTTCTCTGGTGCAATGTAACTTGGTTGGACCATTACCGGATTTTCTGGGCACATTGCCATCTCTCACAAATCTGAGGCTTTCAGGTAACAAGCTGTCTGGTGCCATACCAGCAACTTTTGCACTATCTTCAATCCAGGTTTTGTGGTTGAATAATCAAGAAGGTGGTGGGTTGAGTGGTCCTATTGATGTTATTGCTTCAATGCCTTTCCTTAGACAGGTTTGGCTACATGGAAACCAGTTCACTGGGTCAATTCCTCAGAATATTGGAAATCTAACTTCCTTGCAGGAACTCAATCTCAATAGCAATCAACTTGTTGGCTTGATTCCAGAGTCCCTAGCACTTATGGACCTGGATATCCTTGTGTTAAATAACAACATGCTAATGGGTCCAATACCGAAATTTAAGGCTGCCAATTTTTCGTATGATAACAATTTATTTTGTCAAAATGAGCCTGGACTTGAATGTTCCCCTCATGTTACTATTTTGCTGGATTTTCTAGATAAGCTGAATTACCCTTCTTTTCTCGTTTCTGACTGGTCTGGTGATGAACCATGCACACGCAGCACAGGGTCATGGTTTGGATTGAGCTGCAATTCCAACTCAGAGATATCTATTATCAATCTACCTAGACACAAGCTAAATGGTACACTAAGTCCCTCACTTGCTAAGTTAGATTCACTCCGTCAAATTAGGCTTACAGGAAACAACATAACCGGCTCTGTTCCCACTAATTTCGCCAAATTAACATCTTTGGAGTTGTTGGATTTAAGTTATAACAATCTTGAGCCTCCATTTCCAAATTTTCATAATGATGTGAAGATTATTATTGCGGGTAATCCTCTTCTGAATCAAACTGGAGGAAGTCCCAGTCCTGTGCCTATTAACAGCCCACCTTCACCACAAAATCCATCAGAGCCTCCATCCTCTCATAAGCCACCTGTTTCAGATCAGAGTTCAAGATCAAATCAATCCAAGCCCAATGACTTGAAAAGATTCAAAATAGCAGCAATAATGGCTGGAGTTGTATTGTTTACAGTTGTAACACTTTTGGTTGCTTATCTCTTCCTATGTTGTAGAAAGAACAAAAAAGCCTCCTTGGATGCTCCAAGTTCCATTGTGGTTCACCCTCGCAATCCATCTGATCCTGACAACATTGTTAAAATTGCAGTTTCGAACGCCACTGGAAGTTTGTCAACAAAGACTGGTACAAGTTCTCTTAGTAACATCAGTGGTGAAACTCAAAACTCTCACATAATTGAGGATGGCAACCTTGTCATCTCTATACAAGTACTACGCAAGGTTACCAATGACTTTGCTTCAGAAAATGAACTAGGTCGTGGAGGGTTTGGGACTGTTTACAGTGGGGAACTTGAAGATGGGACAAAGATCGCAGTGAAGAGAATGGAGCATGGGGTTATTAGCAGTAAGGCAATAGAGGAGTTTCAAGCCGAAATAGCTGTTCTTTCCAAGGTACGGCACCGCCATCTGGTATCCTTGTTGGGGTATTCCGTTGAAGGCAATGAAAGACTTTTGGTTTATGAATATATGTCTCTTGGAGCTCTAAGCCAGCATCTTTTTCATTGGAAAAGCTTGAAGTTGGAGCCTTTATCTTGGTCAAAGAGACTTGCAATAGCACTAGATGTTGCCAGAGGCATAGAATACCTTCACAGTCTTGCCCGTCAGACTTTTATTCATCGAGATCTCAAGTCTTCTAATATCTTATTGGGTGATGATTTCCGGGCTAAAGTTTCAGATTTTGGTTTGGTGAAGCATGCCCCAGACAGTGAGAAGTCTGTAGCTACCAAGCTTGCTGGGACATTTGGATACCTTGCCCCTGAATATGCAGGTATGGCTTGCTTGAAATCACCTCTTCTGCCCATGATGTATATGTTGACATTTAGCATTAACTGCTACTGGAATCATTATAAACGCGCTCTCTAGAAATCAGCATGTAGTTTCTGTTAGTTTATAGTCAGTTACATTGTTCTTAGAATGAAAACATCTTAGTAGTGTGCAAGAGGTCTCTCTTTCTGTCTGCATTTGAAAATACAAAAGTTAACAACAATTGATGTCTAATTACATGTCATAATGTTTCAAAATTTGTAAGCAATATGATACGATACTTGTATTGCTCATCTAACAGTTGGTGATATCATTGCAATGTGTGATGGTCTTATCATCTCAGTGTGTTTGATGTGCCTTCCTAGCTTTTCATACTATGTTTTGATGTGTTTCAGTGATGGGGAAAATCACCACAAAAGTTGATGTGTTCAGCTACGGTGTGGTTCTGATGGAACTTCTGACTGGACTTGTGGCACTTGATGAGAGCCGGCCAGAGGAGAGCCGGTATTTGGCTGAATGGTTTTGGCGAATTAAATCAAGCAAGGAGAAGCTTATGGCTGCCATTGATCCAGTTGTGCAAGCATCTGAAGAAACTTTTGAGAGCATAACTATTGTAGCTGAACTTGCTGGACATTGCACTGCAAGGGAAGCGCATCGTAGGCCAGATATGGGTCATGCAGTCAATGTCCTGGCAGCATTAGTGGAAAAATGGCAACCAGTTGATGATGAATTAGACTGCTACTCTGGCATCGACTACACAAGACCACTTCCTCAGATGTTGAAGATTTGGAAGGAAGCTGAAGGCAAAGAGTTCAGCTATGCTTCTAGTCTTGACAACAGCAGAAGCAGTATTGCAGCCAGGCCTACTGGGTTTGCAGACTCTTTTACTTCTGCTGATGCAAGATGATTTTGAGCCAAATTTAGCACAATTCGTAGATCCTTTTGTTGTGTTCTTATTCAAATTCACTTGGGTTCTCTATGTCTGTTTCTGCAGTCAAGAGGCAAAAATTATGTCTCTGGATTTTGTTCTGTTTTTGGACATTAAAATACCATACGAAGGTGTAGATAAATATACATGTTTTCTCTTTATTTTGTCTTGTATACAGGAACATCAATTTCTACGTTATAGTAATGGTTCTGCGTGACAAGTGACAAGTCACATTCATCTATGTTGTTATCCCATCCATGTTATTATGGTAGGTGTTATTATTGAAATGCTTAGCAGAATATTTTATCCATGAGATTTTTTTCCACCTGCATTGATAAATTAAAAATGTTGACATATTTTTAGGCACTTGAAGTCTTGGTAGCTTCGTTAGTTCTTTTTCATCTAATTGAATCTTGACAACTACCGGATTATCAAGCTACTTAACTATGTTATATCACTCCAAGGGAGGGGTGAAGCCTAATGTTATTATCTATATATACAAAAACAAAAGGTTAAGAATTTGTCAGATTTGTCACTTGAAATTTGTTGTGTTCATACTGAGGGGAGACTGAGATTCAACAGTGAGCGATTTTATGGGAGAGAATTAGGGTTCAATTCAGGTAAATTCAATTATGTCCCTTCTGTGACTTTTAATTTCTTGAATTCTAAACTGTAGAATATGGTGAAAACAAAGTATAGCATAAGAATTCATAGAGGCTTCTGTACTTGACAATTCTTATTTTCTTTTGTCTGTTTTTACTGTAGCTGGCAGCTGCTACTTTTGCAATGCATCTCTTGGCTAGCTAGCCTGCACGACTTTTATGTTTCTCTCAGCCTCATAATAGGCTTCCTGTGGTTTGTGTTCAAAGTCCTTGATTATTCCATTGGCTATGAAATCTTCTTTCAAGTTTTGATATTGATAAACTTCATTATAGAGGCTAGTCTGTGTCATGTTATTACTTGCCACAAGAAAATAGACTAGTACGTTTTTCTTATCAAAACTTGCTTAACTAATGCGATATGTCCCGGTAATTTTCCTTCAATGTTACAGCAATCTCTTTCAGTAATGGAATCACAGTGATAAGATAATAGTTTCTTAGATTATCAGCACCAATTTTTAAATGCTGGTTTATGACTTGCAAGATAGATAGAAACCTTTTTGGTTTTAAGGAACTCAACTACAACTGTTCTTTAACTATTTGAGCTTTACTCATTAGCCATACTAATACTTAAACTCTAACTCTTTCATGACATTTGAATCTTGCCAAATCTATATCAAACGTTCAGAATTTTTAGCAAAAATTTCACTGTCTAGGTTGATGTTACAATTTTATTATGTTTTTAGCTTTAAGGAGCAACTGCAGAGGTGTTTTAAGTTTGGATACTAAGTTGGACGAGTTTATTTCTTTGGTAGAAGGTTAATATTGAAATCATAAGGTTTTTAAAGATAAAGTTAAGAAAGTTAAATGTTACAATGGTGTGTGACAATTTCTTATAGTAGTGTGGTTGTTATGCTATGATATGTATTTTCTCTTCCAACGCACCTCACATATATGTGGGTATATCTTTAGTTCTTTTTGTCGAACTTTTGATGTTTTTTTTCTCTACCAATGTGCCTACCACATCTTCATGGACATATACACACACTCATGTGTCTGAATCTTTGTAAATTTTTGTGATCCACTTCATGTATTTAGTTATTTAACAATATAATCCACAACACACTGCATAAAAGTGCTTTTTTCACATAAACAATATAACGACACAACATTATAGCGCTACTTCTTGGTTCTCTCTTTAAAATAGAAACAAAAACAAAGTGCAAACTACACATGTTTTAGGTATATGTCTTATTTCTTGTACAACATTGACACTAATTTAATTTCTGACCAAAAATATCATCAATGTTAAGTACTTTAATATTCTTTATATGAATTACACTGCATCAAAATTTTGTCCATTCATATTTATTTCAACGAGTTTCTCCATAAGCTTTTTTTCCAGAATCAATAGTTTGACAATTCTTGAAGTCATAACAATCTTTAATGTGATGGATTTAAAAATAAATATATATAATAAATGGTAAGTTTGTAATTAAATTATATAAAAAATATTAAATAATAGTATTAAGAGTTGTAATGTGATTGTATAAAAATTAGGGTTGTGAATGTATCGTTATCTATAACTCATGATATATGGACAACCTCATTTTTTATACAACCACATTACAACTCTCAATACTATTATTTTAATATTTTTAATATCATTTAATTATAAATTTATCCTTTACTGTATATTTATTTATAAATCTATATTAGAGTTGTATACAACTCTTGTAGTTGTAAGTTCTAACACTATCATTTTCCTAGCTCAAAAGAGTGAGTCTTGGTTTTCTTGGACAACCCAGTTGTTAACATCTCACACAAATATGAAATTATGTACCACCTAAAACTAGTTCTGATATGCTTGAAGCATTGTTGAAAAAATAATGATGTAGAGTAGAGCATCTGCTTATTGATCCCAACCAAAAGTACAGAAGCTTAATCTCAAGTGAGGGGATTTTGATTCTGAAGAAGAATGATCCTTCCTGCGTGCACGATTACGCCAACTCGGCTTCCCCACCCTCCAACACCATCTTCACCAATTTCACTTCCAAATCAAACACATTCCCACACCAATCAAAGCCTCTTCCTAAAGAGCACCACAAAATACACTGACCCCGTTGTAGCATGGACATCTTCCATAGCTCAGTATTGCAAAGGTGGTCATTTGGTTAAAGCTGCCTCCGAGTTTGTGCGAATGAGAGAAGCTAACATTGAACCTAATCATATTACTCTCATCACACTCCTCTCTGTTTGCGCTCATCATCCTTCGCAGAGTAGTATTTCCTTTGGAACTATCGTACATGGATATGCATGCAAAATGGGCTTGCACGTGAACGATGTCATGGTGGGCACTGCGCTGATTGACATGTACGCTAAATGCGGTCGCGTGGATTTTGCTAGGTTGGCATTCAATCATATGCGTGTCAGAAATTTGGTGTCTTGGAACACAATGATTGATGGGTACATGAGGAATGGGAGAATTGAAGATGCCCTCCAAGTGTTTGATCAATTGCCTGTGAAGAATACTATTTCTTGGACTGCTCTAATTGGTGGGTTTGTGAAGAAGGATTTTCACGAGGAAGCTCTGGAGTGCTTTCGAGAAATGCAGCTGGCTGGGGTGGCATATGATTATGTGACTATTATTGCCGTTGTTGCGGCGTGTGCCAACTTGGGCACACTCGGTCTTGGCTTGTGGGTCCACCGACTTGTGATGACACAAGCTTTCAGGAACAATGTTAGAGTTTCCAACTCGTTGATAGACATGTATTCTCGATGTGGATGCATAGAGTTAGCTCGTCAGGTGTTTGATAGAATGCCCAATAGAACGTTAGTGTCGTGGAACTCAATCATAGTGGGTTTTGCTGTTAATGGTTTTGCGGATGAGGCTCTGAATTACTTCAATTCAATGCAGGAGGCAGGATTCAAACCAGATGGAGTCAGCCACACAGGTGCTCTAATGGCGTGTAGTCATGCAGGACTAATTAACAAAGGACTCAAAATCTTTGAAAATATGAAGAGAGTTCTTAGAATTTCGCCTAGAATTGAGCATTATGGTTGTCTAGTGGATCTCTATAGTAGAGCGGGGAGGTTAGAGGAGGCATGGAATGTTTTGAAGAATATGCCTATGAGGCCAAATGAAGTTGTTTTGGGATCATTGCTCGCAGCTTGTAGGACACAGGGGAACATTGAGTTGGCTGAAAATGTGATGAAACATCTTATTGAATTGGACCCTGGGAAAGATTCCAATTATGTGCTTCTTTCTAACATATATGCAGCAGTTGGAAAGTGGGATGGTGCGAACAAGGTTAGGAGGATAATGAAGGAACGTGGGATACAAAAGATACCGGGCTTTAGTTCCATTGAGATTGACTCCAGCATTCACAAATTTGTGGCTGGTGACAAATCTCACGAAGAGAACGATCATGTTTACGCAGCATTAGAACTTCTGTCTTTTGAGCTGCAATTATGTGGCTATGTTCCAGATTTCTCTAGAAAAGAATGTTACGAGAATGATTAATTTTGGAACAGACCTATTAATTCAGTTCAAGAAAGTAACTGATTATAAAAATGTACTCTTTTTACAAGTATACCAATCTAGAAATATCTTTTGTAACTACATATACCAGTTCAAATTGTTTATCATCAACTGGGACGAAATTTTGAAGACATGATCATTTGGTTATTGCGTTTAAGATTAAAAGCCCGTAAAAAAATTGAATATATATGAAAAAATGTACACGAGATCAAAAGTATGGCCATGCAAGACAGGAAAATGCTTATCCTTAAGCTGCATGCATTCTCAGATGAGCAAAATCCACGTACAATGAATTTAAATTGACGATGCAACAGTCAGTTCCCTTCCATAAACCCTCTCTGCTACTCTCTCAGCCACCTCAACCTTCCCATGAATTTTACAAGCTGCCAACAAGGCACCCCACAAAGCTTCATCAGGCTTAACCTCCATTCTCCAAATTAACTTCTCCGCTTCCTCCACCTGACCAACCCTCCCCAACATATCCACCATGCACGTATAATGTTGCACCTCAGGTTTCACTCCAAACCTTACCTCCATCATCTCAAAATATTCCCTCCCCTTGTCTATTAGCCCCCCATGACTACACGCACTCAGAACCGTGGTAAAAGTTACACCATCAGGCCTCTCCCCCGCCTCCACCAATTTATCAAACAGCTCGAACACCTCCGCACACTTCCCGTGCATTCCATAACCCATCATCATGGTTGAAAACGTAATCTCATTCCTTTGACACATTCTATCAAACACTTGGCGCGCACTAACCAATTGGCCGCACTTCGCATACATGTTTACCAAAGCATTAGAATTTGCCAAGTCCAAGGCAAACCCATTAACCAAAACAGCCCCATGGACTTGTTGCCCAAGCCACAAAGCCGATAAACCAGCGCAAGATTTCAGCACCACGGGTAACGTGTGGCGATCAAAGGGCTTGTGGGCAACGATCATGTGGCGAAAGATGGAAAGGGATTGAGAAAACAAGCTGAGAGATGAATGTGCTCTGATGAGAGAGTTGAAAAGGAAAGTGGGTTGGCGAATGGTGAAGGAGAAGAGGATATTGGCTTCATGCAATTGGGCACAGCAAGCATAGGAAGACACAAGCTTGCTTCGAATGAAGTCATTGCGTGAAATGCCTAAGGTGATGGTCAGCGCATGGATTCGTTTTAGATTCTTTAAGTGCTTCGCGGAAGAGCAAGCGTCGAGAAGTGTAGCGTAGAAAGGCACGAGTTCGCCTCGTTTAGCCACCATCTTAACAAATACACCAATATGCACGCACTGAAACTGTTTTCAACTTTATAAGCCTAAATGAAGAAAACATAATACTATATATAATAAACAAATGTTTCACGAATATATTTCTTAAAACATGCATGCCTTCTTTAATACGATCAGATAATATTTTACTGGATTTTGTTATGGGTCACGGTTACTTTTTGTTCCCATTACTAGGTTTTTTCACTAGGTTGTATAATTAAGGTTAGATATTGGGGTATTTTTTTGAAAATGGTAATGATTCGCTTGCGTCACCTTTGTAACATTGCTGTCATATCTAACTGACCCGCGTCAGCATGAGCATAGAAATGAATAGAAGCTCCAGGTTAGTTATGGCAGAGAAGCATATCTGCAGATACATATTTTTGTAGTATTCGGGTGAAAGGCGTCAGAGCACATCATGTCACTGTTCTTCATGTCAAATCCATGAATGAGCTGTGTGCACAATGTTTTAGCAGGTAAAAGAAAATCCATGATAAATACTACTTAATTAACAGCTAAGTACAAAAACAACATGACATATATATCATTCTACTACAAGTCAAAACTAAACTACAGCACGATTAAACTTGAGCTCCCATAAACATACACCTGGAAATGGGGTGGATGAGGTGAAGGAAAACGAGAAATACAAAGAGGTAAAAAAGAAAACGAGTGTATGTTTATATTTTTTTTTCAATAAACTTATGCGATAGATGATGTTCACACTGATAACAAAAACTAGGGTAAAGCAGGTTCTGGTGGTGAGTTTAAGGAGTTTGAGGCTTTTTGGGGTTGACACCATTATGATGCAGCGGGTCTGGACCCGAAGGAACCTTCCTCAACTCCCAACTCAGTGGCTTTTCACCATACTTGATGCTTGATGATTCTTGCAAACTAGCCTTCAGAGAAGTTTTCTTATCCTTCAAAACAGACAGCGCCTGCACAAGCAAATAAAGTTACAGAAGTGAAGCACCCCACAAAATATGTTCCCAAAATATATTTCTCACGTTATGATCGTGTAAAATCAAGTGTCAAAAAGAGAAAAACACTTCGAAATTTGAACCACTCATATATATTTAGTGTTAGCCTATACCTTCCTGTTTGGAATGTCCCCGAGAACAGCTGCATTAGCACCAAAGCATTCATATGCAGAACCACAACCTACAATAGCAACAAAAATGAATAAAACAGTTACTTCATGCATTTGTCCCTCGAATAACTAAAGTAATAAGAAAAAAGAACAGTGACAAACCAGAAGGCTCCCTCATAAGAAGCAAGCACAGAAGCATCAGTAAAACGACAGTGGTAAAGATAAACTTTGATGCCATTGAAATAGGAGAAAAAGTCTGAAGAGAATGAAGGAAGGGGTGCAAGTTTTGCTGGTGAAGAAGAGAATGGTGTGGAGTTATTTATAGTGGTATGATTCAAAGACTAGAATGATGGCTCGTGCAGCCATTTAAAAAAGAAATGATTAAAGAAAGTAATGCTAAAGATTTAATTATTGCAAAACAAATTCGATAGATACCACTGCCATCTCTGTGACAGCGCCGTCTTGTGTGGTTGTCGAGCCACCTGAAAATCACCTGGCAGGTGCCAACAATGCAAGTGTCCATCTACTGCATCATGCCAAAATAAACTCATTATCAGGATATGCTTTTCTTTTTTGATTCCTAATTTTTTGTATCCTCTCTCTTTAACAAAATTATAATATAATAATGCCATTTAATTAAGAGTAGAAGATTCAAATCCAAACATATGAATATGTCTGCCATTGAGTGCTGGTTGTGTCTGTTATTGGAAGAATCTGTACTATGCACAAAAATCTGACTCGTATCGATAAACCATAACGAGTTGTGTACATTCTTGAACTCCTTACAAGGTACATGTCTCTTGCTAATGAATAACTCTAGTATGGTACACCGATTAAATCGTGTACTATTGTTTTTGCTTGCCGAAAGTAAAATCACTTTTTCCTTAATAAGCCAAAAAAAGGTGAGGGGAAAAAATTTCAAAAAAGCACGCATCTCAAAACAAGCTCAGTGTCTGGAACAATGAAGAACTGGGGAAAAAATTGAAAAATAGAATAAGTAACAACTTGTTTTTGAAACTAAAAATCATAGTATAAAATGTAGTTTTAGTTACGTATGTGTGTGTGCAGTTTAAGGTAAACGTAGTGATGATAGGTTGTGTTGGCACTGAGAGGAAACAGAAAGAGGGTGGGAAGGGAAGATTTGAGTATGATTTTTGGTTTTGAATTGAATTGGGTCATCGTCTCTATCCAATGACAACATGAAGTCATAGTGAAGGGAAAAAATTTGAAAAGATGAAGTGACTGATTGATGTGGTTGGTGGCATCTTTGGCACTAAAGTGAGATTTTCATGGGGCTGGGCTGAAGATGCGTTTGCAGTAACAAGACCTTCTTAAGATCTAAACCATTATCACTCTCTTTAATTTATTTCCACCTTAACATGCAAAATTTCTATCACCATCACCTTCTTTCTAGTTCATACATAGATAAAAAAAAATTAAAAAGATAATATAAAGATGAAATTTTTGTTCCCAAAATCTAAATTTTATCTGTTAACAGGATCAATAAATAAACTTTAATTCTTAGCTAGGTAACAGGACACGACACTGACATGGATACTGATACGACACGTGCACGGAGATATGTATAATATCTAAAATGTAGGATACGGGGACACAACACCGATCTATATATTATATAATTATGAATTATATAAATCGATAATAAAGATTTATGTGTATAAGTATGTTCTAGGTTATTTTTTGGAGAAAAAAATGTTTTTCATGACTAGTTCAAAATGATTTGTTTCTTATTTTTATAATTATAATAAAAAATTATACAATAAATTTGAGTTTTTAAAAAATTAATGTATTTTTCTTTTTTAAGAT
>Ga0123341_1003409_pt1 | contig 13618 bp, 12 predicted proteins | sample Turbeapinknodule_FD_89959 | JGI IMG/M metagenome (GOLD analysis project Ga0123341, IMG submission 89959) | Root nodule microbial communities of legume samples collected from Mexico - Turtle bean Mexico pink nodule | ecosystem: Host-associated > Plants > Roots > Nodule | place: Mexico: Nepantla... | reverse complement strand
TAGAAATCTAGGCTCTAAACTTCAATCCTTTCACCTTCTCCCTTGAGCTGGCCGAACCACTCAAACACCACACTCATCATGCACCTACAAGGCCAACACAACTCCTAGGAGGGTCTTGATCATTTCACCCATTGCTTCCGCACCTTATTTTTCTACTTTGATTCAAGAAGAACACATGAAAATGCCATCAATATCACTATGAAGAAAAGCGTTGTTGATATTGATTTAGTGTATGGACAGAGCAATGATGAACACAATGCAAATGGTAATTGGTTTGATAACAGGGCTGAAAGTTTGTAAAATATTTGTTTTCTTGTTGATGAAATCATTTAGCAACTAAACGTGCCTTGTATATTTGGAGAGAGCTATCGACATTATATTTCCACTTGAAGACCCACATGCACCCAACGATATTTTCTCTAGAAGGTAGAGAGGTTAAAGCCCAAGTATTGTTATGCATAAGTGTGTCATACTCAACTTGCATTTCATGAAGCCCAAAAGGATGAGCCATAGCTTGTATGTAAGTGGAAGGTTCAAAAGAATCATTAATAATCCTAGTATGGTAAAATTTTGGTTTATGAATACCATCCTTAGCACGGGCTATCATGTGATGAACATTAAGGTCTTGAGTTTCTAAAGTAGTTGAAGTAGGAGATGAAGAAGAAGTGGGTGATGAAGATGACAACAGAGGATTGGATTTAGATGAGGGAATTGTAGAAGGTGAATCGCAAGACAACGAAAAAAAGGTGAAGATGAAAAACCAGAATCAATAGTTGTATTATCATGATACTTAAAAGAATTGTTAGGCAAAGAGTAAGGAAAAAGAAACTCATTAAAAATAAGATGGTGAGAGATTATAGTCTTATCAAAAGAAGTTAAATAAATATAACATCTATGGTATCACAACTAAGAAACAAATATAATGAAGAACGAAAATCAAACTTACGTTAATTATATGAGCGTAGCAAAGGATAACAACCACAACCAAAAACTTTTAGAAAGTTATAATCAAGTGTAAGAGAAAACAACTTTTCATACAAATTGATATGGTTTAAAATTGGAGTAGGCAGGATGTTAATAATATGAACATCAAAAGAAAAAGCTTCACCCAAAAAATTTAAAGGAAGAAAGGAGGCATCAAGAATAGCCAAGTCAGTGTCAACAATGTGCCTATGTTTTCGTTCAATGGAGTCATTCCACTCGTGAGTTTGTGAGAAAGTGAGCTGTGAAAAATGCCATACTAATGTAAAACTTTGGTTAAAGATAAAAACTCTTTTGCATTATCACTTTGCAAACATTTTGTATAACATCCAATTTGTTTTTCTACAAGCTTTTTGAATTATAAAAACACAAAAGTCACTTACAATTTGTGTGAGATGAGATATAACCATGTATACCACTGGAAAAAAGCATAAAGAAAAGCAGTATAATACAAATAACCATTTATGAACACAATATGAGAAGGACCCCAAATATCAACCAACACCAATTGTAGCGGACCAGTGTAAACAGTGTGCAAGTGTGTAAAAGGAAGCTAATGAGCCTTAATCTAACACAATAATCATAAGAAGAAACATTTGTATTATAAGAAATATCATTTAGACGCATAACATGATGAACAATTTTAGACAAAGCATGACCAAGGTGTCTATGCCAAAGTTCATAAGCATTCACAACACTATTGTATAAAGTAGTGTTAACAGTTGGATATAAAGGACGTTCTAAAGTAGGAAAAACATAAAGAACATCATGTATTCTTCCTTGAAGTATGATCTCCTTTGTAACTTGATTTTTGACAAAGCAGTGATTAGGGAAGAATTAAAAATAAACTCCATTGTCACAAGAAAACTGAGAAACACTCAAAAGATTCTTGTTAATCGATGGAACATGTAAAAGATTATTAAGAGAGGCAAAACCAACGTTATGAATAGGTATACCTGAGTCATTACCAAGTTGGACAATATCATACTAGTGTAGTTTTTTTTCTTGGAGAAAACAACAAAGTCATGCGTATGTGATGTGTAGCTCCAGTATTAGGATACCACAGGGGATCGTGGAAGGTGTGCCCAAATTGGATGGTTCAGATTCATTGGTAGTGGACTGAAAAAATGAAGCATTAGCAGAAATATGAAAGACCTGGGTTAAACCTTGTCCAACAGTGTAACGCAGTGTGTCCAAATTTGAAGCATAATTGACACTGAACACGTGATTGTTGAAACAGAGAGGAAACAAAGTCGAACCAAGAACTGTTGTTAGAGTTGCAAGAGAAATTTTTGTCTTTTGTTGTTGGAATATGTTATTGAAGAACCACAGCCACCACGAAAAGAGTTTCCACAAAATAAATGTTTTGAAGAAGATGTATGACCCTAGTTGTTAGAGGTAAGATTAACTTGTGCAAGAGAAGGATTAAGAAACTTGTGTTTTTCGAAAAGATCTTCTTGAGCCAAAAGTAGAGTCTCAATGTATTCTACGGTATACGAATTAAGACAAAAGGTGATGGAAGTGATGAAGTTGTCGTACTCCTCCATTAAATCGTCTAAAATGGTGTTGATATGATCCTCGGAAGAGATCACAAAACCAATAGCAACAAGAGAGTAAACCACTCTTTTGATGTTAAGAAGGTATGTCAAGATTGAACAATCACGTTTTTATATTTGAGTTTAAGCTTGAGTTTACGAATCTTTGCACGAATATGTGAGGCGTAGTAAAAATTCAACTTCTTCCATATGATATGAGCGGAACACAGGCTAACCATCTAAGTGAACATAGACATGAAAGTCAAAAACCAAGCAACAAAAGGATTGTCTTGTTGCTTGTGCAAGACAAAGGAGGGATCCACAGTGGACGTATTAGTGAAAAACTTCTATAAAGGGTAGCAAAGGATTCCAAGAACCAAAGAAAATCAAGACCTTCAACCTGGGCAAGAATTTGTTGACTCAATCAAGGAAGTTTTCATCATTTAGTTTTAGAGTCAGAGTACAGAAAATATGGAAGGGTTTGAAGAAGAATTGGTTTAGGCACAGACAGAAGAAGACCGAAGAAGATGTGAACTTGTGATACCTTATAAAGAAGAGAGAAGGGAGAGAGAAAAAAGACATCATAGAACTAAAACAAAAAAAAGGAATATTATTCATTGAGTCATTAGTCATGTATTTTAATTATATAGTGTGATGTATTTAGTGAAATGTTTAATAGACCGAATTTTAAATGCTATTTATTTCATACATTTCAGTTTTCCAAAAACAAACTTATTTGATTAAAATATTGGGCTTCATTTATTGTTTTAAATTAAGAAATATAACAAATTGAAATGGAGGCGAGTAATAAAATACGGAAAGCGTGATTAGGCTAAGGAATACATATAAGAAACGTTTTTGAAGTTAATAACTAGAGAATTTGTGAGACTTTTATGAACACGAAATAAACTAATCCATACAACTGAAATTTGGGTCCATAGCTTTATATTGTAAGGATTGAGAAGTAAAACATTGCTAAACCTGCCTACAATTTCAAAATTACAACTCGACAGATCATCTTGAATTTGACTTGATTAATTCCAATAAAAAATAAGTTTAAAATGAATAAACAAACTGCAACTATACATATTAATATCTAATGGGTCGGTAAAATAAGAACAGACTTCCCTTTAGAATACGTTTCACTTGAATCTGAGAACATTTATATGAACCCGCTCCTCCTGGCAAAGTCCACACTTTCGAAGACGACAACAAAAAGCAACGAATTCATACAGAGCATTGAAATCAATCTATCGTTTAAAAAAAATGCCTTCTTATCACTACAGCTCTATCTTCAGTAGTCTTTGTTCCCCTCCCCGCTTTTACAAAGTTCTCTATCAATCAAACTTTTTACTTGTATCTTGTTGCTTTGCTGGTTCAGCTGGGAAATATTTTATGCCAACCAGATCACCCACTCTGCTAATGACCTATGAAAGAACAATCACAGCAATTTACCACACAACATATCAAGGAAGTAGCAATTTTAAACAAATTCCTAAGCATATCTAAACAAACAAAATAACAGTACATGCATATAAACAAACCCTTGACATCTGACACAAGCAGAGGAGATGAAAAAGGGAATTTACTTTGAATAGAAAATACATTTTCTTAGAATGGAAGAGAATAATGTTGCATAAAACCTTATTACTTATTGAAATGTTAAATAAAAGATGACCCAGTGCATTGTGGGGTTTAGGAATGATAGACGTATGCAGTCTTGCTCCCCACAAGCAGCAGCTATTTTAGGGTTTAACCCTTAACCCTCCAGGTCACAAGGCAGCTTGCACTAAGTTTCATTCTAATCATTCGTGTATTTTTCAAAATGATAACAATTGAATGAAAATTCAAATGCACACCTGCAAGGCTTTGATAAGGTCTTCCCTTGAATGGGAAGCAGATATGCATATACGTGCTCTTGCGAGTAGCAGTGGGGTTGCAGGAAATGCCACTGTCACAACAGCAACCTGATTTCAAGAATTGCTAACATTAATTAACAAATCCATGATATATAAAACAAGGAGCGTAAATAGTTAGATATTTATGTTCTCACATTCTGCTTGAGGCACTCCCTTGAGAATGCGGGGATTTTGGCTGGGTTGTAAAGCATGATTGGCATTACTGGAGAATCATTATCCCCAAGAACCTCAAATCCCATCTTCTGCAGTTCTGACCTGAAAAAGTTGCTATTCTCTCGAATTTGTGCTAGTTTCTGGGCACCTGTATGGAAACAGCTTACTTTCAATGCATGGTAAACAAGGCAGATGAATATTATTTGGATTGATGCTTGTAAAAAACCATTGAACAATACAAATGCAAAGCAAAAAATAACAAGTGCAAGCCATAACCTCTATTCGAACCATCCTCTCCAAGAATAACTCTAATCGAAGATATTATTTGTTGTGCAGCTGGCGGTGAAATTGAAGTTGCATAAAGATGAGCAGGGCAAGCGTGCTTCAAATAATGGACAAGTTCCTGATAGTACATACAGAAGTTCAGCATGAGAAAGAGTTTGAAACATCCTATAATGAAATACAGAATATCCATGATGCAAACTTTTAGAGACCATGAAATACAAAATCAGAAAAGATCAATTTTCACATGTAGAGAAAAAAAATCGATCAGTACTCAAACTGCACCAGTACAGAAGTATTAAATAAATTCAGTTGTACTCGTATGAAACCAATCCAATTAAGGTAAGGAAAGCCCATTCTGTAGATTTAAGAAAGACAGCATAGAAAGGGAATTTCAACAAAGAAAGACAAAGTCAGTAGTTTGTAAAGAGGAAGGTTTGTATAACAAGCAGGACATCATGCAATCCAGGAGAGGGGGCAAGGATCTGGTTCTCAAATCCCAATTCATGGCATAAAAAAATATATCCCCTTCTCAACCTTTCCCTAAATTTTGTCTCATGTCCCAAGTTTGGAGGATTGTACCAACTATGATTGTCGATTGCATGTATCACCCAAGCCTCCCCATATCTTGATCATCAACTCCTCAGTTACCCCTAGCCAAGAAAAATTATGCCTTTTGGTTCCTACCAAGGTTATCAGACTCGAGAGTCTACTTAGATTCGTGGGAGGTATGAAAACCCGATTCATAGACTCATAAATAAAAAAAATTTAATTAAAAAAATTTCATGATACCAATTCCATAATATTGAAATAAACAAGTTCATACACCAACAAAATATTAATTGTCAAACTGATAAGATAATTAAATAACTAAAACAACACATGTTATCAAGTTTAAAAATCTAAAAAAAACCCAGTATGCCCAAAAATCTCCATTCTTCTGTTGTTCTACCGTTGAAGATGGTCCTCACTATGTTTCACTTGTTTTTCCTATTGTTTTAGCTCCAATAGTTACCTTTGCTCCACATATTTTACGTCCAAAACATGCACCAACAGTCACATGTACTACTCTTATAGTGTCATCTCCTGTTCTAACTATCCCTTTGCCAATGTCACTTATACATGACAATCCAATTGCCTTTCAAAAAAGTATTTGACCTTCTCAGCCCTAACCCTCAATATTTATTTCCCTTAATTATGACTAACTATCTCCCTCTTATTTCTCCCTCATCTCTTCCTTGGATTTGGTGTCCATTCCTATAAATGAAGTCATGGTTAATCCCAATTGGCAACATGCAGTGTTAAAGGAAATGGTTCCTCTACATGCCAGCAACACTTGGAAACTTGTCCCTTTACCTTTTTGCAAGACCACTATGATCTCACTATATATATAATGAAGATTGGCTTAGATGGCAATGTTAATTACTTTAAGGTACTCTTGGTGGCTAAAGAATACATTTAGAATTTTGGTATCAACTATGGGGACACCATTTACCCATGGCCAAAATCACCTATGTTCATCCTTTTCTTTCTATGGCTGTCATTTGTAGTTATTATCAACATTTGGAGATACTTGAGAAAAGTACAAAGGAATTAGAAAGAATGAGAGTGAATTTCCCTCTCTTAGGATCTCATATTTATAATTACTTTGGATACATCAGACACTGTATGAGAGGGAAGAGAAGAGACTATGAAAAGAAATATCTAGGAACTAGGTAGAACGCAAAACACACAACACCTTTACAATAATTCTATTTAAGACTAATTATTCTAACACTCCTCCTCAAGTTAGAGCATACAAATTATATGTGCCAAGCTTGGAACAAATAAATTCAATCCAAGGTTGCCCTCTCAATGATTTTGTTAATACATCTACAAGTTGATCATTTGATCCGACAAACTCAATGAGGACTTCCTTGAACAACAACTTTTCTTAAATAAAATGACTGTCAATTTTAATGTGTTTAGTCCTCTCATGGAACATTGGATTGTAAGCAATGAAGAGAGCAGCTTGGTTATCATAGTACATCTTCATCGGCCTAATCTCACAAAAATCCAACTTGGAGGAATTGTTCGACCCATATAAGCTCACAGGTGAGGGATGCAATCACTCTATACTCAGCTTCAGCACATGATCGGACAGTAACATTTTGTTTCTTGCTTTTCAAAGAGATAATGTCTTCCAAGCAAAACACGATATCGTGTAGTAGAGTGTGTCATCCATAACACAACCATCCCAATCAGCATCACAATATCCAAAGCTTTGGGTATTCCCTTTATCTTCATAGAGGGGCCCTTGTTCTGGAGCCTTTTTGAGATATCTCAGAATATGGATGACAACATTCCAATGATCAATACAAGGATTCTGCATGAATTGACTCACAACACCAACTACAAAAGACAGATCATAGCAAGATAAATAAGTTTTCCAACCAGTCTTCTACATCTTCCTAGATTAGAGAAAACTTCTCCCTATTCTGCCATTAATTTTTATTTGGATCTATGTGATGCATTGGTTTGGGATGTCAAGAGCACATTTCTTTTGAGAGATACTCCTTCCTTTGATTGGGCTACTTGAGATTTCCAATATTCTTGATCCGAAAATGATTGCATAGGTGTTCCTTTAACTCGAGAGATTTTAGCAACATCATTTCTTACAACTATATTTTTAACATACACTATTAAGTACACACATTCTCCAGGGGAGGCGTGAATAGAAAACAGAGTGGTCCGTCTTAGTGCATTTTAGCCCAAAGAATTAAACATTGTACCTAAACTTTCCAAACCAAGCATGTGGAGATTGCTTGAGGCCATAGAGAAACGACACAACTTAAAAACCAAACTAAACTCCCTTTGAGCAAAAACCCAAGACGTTGCTCCATGTAGACCTCCTCTTCCAAACTACCATGTAGAAAAACATTTTTAATATCTAATTGATAATGGGCTAATGACGTATGGTTGTCATGGCAAGGAAGAGTCTGACAGTAGTCATTTTGGCCACCATACAAAAAGTATCACTAAAGTCAAACTCAGATCTGAATATATCCTTTAGCCACCAAACGAGCTTTAAGGCTATCCATTTCACCATTAGGTCCAACCCTAATGGCACAGACTCAACGACAGTCTATTGTCTTCTTCCATGAGAGAGGAGGAACTAACTCCCATGTTTTGTTATGTTCGAGAGCCCATTTTAGTAATCATAGCTTGTTGCCACCCAGGATGATCAAGTGCTTCTATCACATTGTTAGGAATAGTAATAGAATAGATGGAAGAAATATAGGAAAAATAGGAAGGAGTCAACCTATGGTAGTTGTTGGAGATTACACATCGACTAGAGATAAGGACATTTCATAGTATATAAGTGGGTGCAAATCTCACCTTATAAACCGGTTTATGAGGTTGAGTTAGGCTTAAAGTTCACTTCTTAATATGGTCTCAAAGCCATTTAGAGTCTATCATAGCGAGTGTTTGTTGGGCTTATCAGGCCACCCATAATATTTAGTCTCATGCACGAGTTGGTAGTCTAGACGTGAGGGGGGGGTGTTGGAACTAGGTAAGAGAATATGACAAGATACATCTAGGAACTAGGTACAACACATAGCACACAACACCTTTACAATAAATTCTATTTAAGACTACTTATTCTAAGAGAGATAACAATCTTGTTGCATAATTAGGAGATAATTATTCCATAATTACTGCAGATTCTGTTTTTTCTATTTATTTGGACAGATTTGATATCATTTGGAGATTTGAATTTATTTGTATAGCTTTAACTACCTATTATTTCTTGCTTTAATTACCTATTATTTCTTTTCTTAATTAGGTTGTAAATAGTCTATAAATTTATACTGTAATCACATTTATAAATACATTCAGAAATACATTCAACCTTTTGCTTTCAACTAATCCTTCTTGCATGGTGAGTTGATGCTTATATGGATTGGCTACCAGGTTTACCATTTCAAGTGATTGTTACCTTGTCTAATCGTCTTAGTCATGTTATCTATATGGTTGAAGTGGTCACTTTGTGCCTAGTTTGGTTGTTTTAGTTCTACTAGGGCTGGCATGACTCACTTCCAAGGCTAATCGCTTAGTGTTATCCCTCCTCCTACCTCCTAGTGGACTATGCATTTACCTAGTCATTTATGCTAATGACATTGCCATTACTGAAGATGACTTTAACAATATCCACCTACTAAAATCTCATCTCCAAAGTCACAGTCAAACATAGGAGCCAAGTGCACTCAAATATATTTTGAGAATATAAGTTGCCTAATCCTCATCTAGCATTATTCCCTACGAAAAATTGAGTAAGCCTAGTATGCTTGATTGTAGCCCTAGTGATACCCCTTGTGGATCCCAAAGTGAAGCTTCTATCGGGTTTGCAAGAGCCATTGAAAGACCTAGGAAGATACCATTGTCTTATGGGTAGACTTAATCATCTAACTGTGACAAGATCAAATATCACATTTGCAATTAGTGTGGTAAATCAATTCTTGAATGCTTCCTTCATAATCATTGGGATGTTGTAGTACACATTCTTTAATACATTAAGAACCCACCAAATTGGAAATTACTATATGAAGACAAGCAATGCCAAAACTGTTTATTACTTCAATGTTGATAGGCATCACCATTAAATAAGAAATCCACTTCTAGGTATTATGCTCTTATTGGAGGAATCTCAACAAGTAGGAAGCAAAACATAGTTGCTAGATCCAATGCCAAAGCTCAATATTTTGCTATGGCAGTAGTTGCATGTGTGATTACATGACTTACAACTTAAAATTTGGAGATAGTAAAGAGACTAGATATGGACAATCAAGCAACTCATTGCATCAAATCCAACCTTCCATGAGCAAACTAAATTCTGAGATTGACTATCACAAAACTCGATGACTATCACAAAACTCGAGACTCTCATGCTGACAACTTGATGTTAGTCAAAATCATATCACAAATTATGTAACAGGCTTGATTCATACAACATCTATGCTCCAGCTTGAAGGTGAGTATTAAAGATCTGATTCTATCTTTACATAAATGGGGGAATGTCATATTTCATATCTGAAAGTTAGGGATTTCATCCATTGTTTGTTTCCTTGATTGTAGTATTATTGATTAAATTAAAAATAAAGCACTGTATGAGTGGTGTAAACCCACATTTTCAGCAAACCTAATAAACAAGATAGAAGAAAATGATATAGTTGTTTCTCAAATGTTTGATAGAAAAGAAAATATGAAAACCTCTGTCTGATTTTATCAACTTACTACCTCAATTAAAAAGCACTAAATTTGGAGTCTAACATTTAACGAAAGTACCTTAGATCCTGCAATATATCCTCCACATGATCCAAAAGATTTGGTGAATGTTCCCATCATAATGTCAACATCAGCAGTATCCACACCCAGTAGCTCACAAACACCTCTTCCTGTCTTGCCCACAGCTCCTATGCTGTGTGCTTCATCCAAATATGTATATACCTATAAAGCAATTTAAAAAGGAAGCGACAAATGAACCAAAGTAAAATGGAAAATTAAAGGTTGCCAATGAAAGTTTTTTGCAAAATCCCTCTAAATGTCTGCTAAGAGAAAAGGAGTGCTAAACGATGGAAAACCTAGAATACTGTGGGCTCTTCTTCCCCTTCTCTGAACTAGACTTTTACATTGTGTTTGGATGACAGATTTCAACAGTCCCTAGAAATTGAAATGCATGATATTTAAATCCTTGCAATTGAATTCTCTTCATTCTCTAAATATTTTGTTTGGATAGAGGAATTAAAATATCTTACATTTCAAATTTCTTATTTGGATAAAGTAATTGGATTTCTCTTTTAAGATAAAATTCCCTTTCAAAAACATTTATTTTAAAATATAAAATTTTAAAATTAAACATTACAAAAAAAATATTAGTCAAATTTAAATATTCAAATAATATTTAACAATTTAATTTTTTTCAATATATGTGTGCATAAAGAGAAAGTGACTAGTGGTGGAATTTCCCAATTTTCTGCTTTTTTTAGTGAATTTCAAATTCCATTGTTTTTGTTATTTGAAATACCTTCTAAAAATTCCTAAATTTCAATTTCCTTTTAATTTCCTCATCCAAACAACTCCTTTTACTCCAAAGAACTTTAAATTCACCAAATAAATGAATTACTCTATTAAATTACTTCATCCAAACACACTATTAAGGAAAAAAGTAGCAGCATGAGGGTTGTAATGAGACTATACAAAACTATTCCAGCAAAAAAAAAAACTACAGGAAAGTAGTATCTTGTTTCTTTTACATGGCATGCCCATTTGAGTCAATAGATTAAATTATGTTAAATCGAATACAGTGTTCCTAAGCATAAACCATGTAGAACATTCCATTCAGAAATTTTGCAAGTAGCCTTGTCTGTGTAGACTTCCGCAAAGCGGATCTTAATTTTAAGATTAAATACTGGCCCCATATAAAATAGAAAATGAAAAATGCACACCAAAAACAGGTATAAATTAAAGAAATACAACTTGTATATTACATTAGAGCTACCATAATAGCCAACCTTATATTTTTTACATATAGCTATGATCTCTGGAAGTTCGCAAAGCTCTCCTTCCATGCTGTATATCCCCTCCACAATAACCATTATTTTCTTCCAAGGCCTATGTGTCCTTGGCTGTCCCTCGGCAATTTGTTCTCTTAACACTTCTTCTAGATGAGATGGAACTGTGGATAAAAATACACAGAAGAAAGTGAATAAATATTGATGTGATCTCAGCGAGCAACATCATATTAACACAAATACAGAGAAATTTAAAAAATAACTCAGCAGGTAACCAAGTGCTCAAACTACATATAAACATAACTAATCATAAACCAGTTCAGTTACCCTTTCTGTTCCATTCTGTTAGCATAAATGAGGTCACTGAAATTTAACCATCCTATCCTATACACATATTTAGGATGAATCCCAACCCACGAATTAAAATAAAGATCTTTCCTTTCGTAACAGTATGTGAAATTGAAAAGCTGGGGACTCCAGGACTAGCCCAAAACTTACTTTAGTATACAGCAAAGAACAATACTCACCGTTGTGTTGAAAAACACGAATAGTTGCTCCTGATCCTCGTGCACCGTTAACAATTGAGTTGTGGTTCAACGAATCACTAATAATCAGACTTCCCTGTGAAAAATTGTTATAACAATGAATAACCATGCAAACATTAGTATCTCAAAATGGTAAAATTACTATATTTCACAAACCTTCCCCATCAAGACTGGAAGAATAGCAGAGTTTGTCACGTAGCCCATACCAAAAACTATAGCAGCTGGCTTCCTAACAAAGCTTGCAACACACTCCTCGAGTTCATTGTGAAGTTCAGTCGTCCCTATTGGAGAAGTCACATTCAATGTAACATAATAAGACACATGTAAAAATAAAAAACCAAAACCACACTTTAACAGCTAAAATACAAACAAAGATAATACCTACCTCCATCCACACGAGAACTGCAAGTGCTTGGAGAGTACTTCTTCAACGTTTCAACTACTCGAGGCGTGCAGTATTCGTCAGCAGCCGCAAAACCAAGATAGTTGTATGATCCCAAGTTAAGGCATCTACTTAGTTTATCAGTCCGTCTGCATTAGGATAAATAGTTACAAAAAAATTCTAGGGGAAGGATTCTGATAGTTTGCAAGAGATCATACATTAAACTTAGTTGCCGCCATTGTGTAAAATAAATCATATTCTCAAACATAAAAATATATTTATAGGCCTGAAAACTAAACAGAAGGTTTTACGTCAGTGTCTTGTTGCTATCATTGGAGAAGCGTTCCACTACATCAAACCACGCATCAGGAGCACTTGCAATTGGTCTCCCAAAACAGTCCTGGGAGAAACCAAAAATCAAAACAAATAAACAAAAAGAAAAAAAATGCAGAAAATCACACAAAAAATCACAAAAACGCACCCAAACGAAAATCAATAAACATTCAATGTTGGAATAGACACACGCATTTCACTTGCTATTCAGGAAGCGAAAAGCGAAACGAAATAAAAACCTGAATGCGAAGATACAAACGGCGAATGTAAAAATCTTCGAGCCCTAAGCAGATCGGTGCGTAACCCTGAGAACCAACGCATTGGTATAATTACAAGTATTATAGTATAAATGTATGGAATGAAAAGAAAAGGGCGATAAGAAGGACCTGAAGATTGTTGGAGCTGCACCAGTCGAAGATTTTGCGGAAGAAATCCCTGAACTGGCCGAAGGCGAAGAGCAAGCCGTAGCTGAAGTAGGTGGTCAACGCGGTGAGATACGGAATGGCGATCATGGTGTGGGGAATGGGAGGGATCTGGATTCTGAGTTTGGAAACTCGTTTCGCGGTGCGGCGGCGATCGGAGATCCGAACCCGAGTCTGGCGGAGCCGTGAGGGAGAGAAAGAGGGAGAGAGAAAGGGTGGTGTTGGAAGATGGAAAGTGGTGTTGGGGAAAGAGAATGTGTTGAGCTGTGTTGTGTTGTAATGGGTAGTAGATGAAAACAGACCATACAATGAAGGAAAGAAACAGAGAAAGGTCCACCTGGCGGCTAGACCAAGCTTCCCTCCCAGCGGTTATGAATGTAATTTTGTTTGTTTGATTGGATCTTTTGGTGGAAAGAAAATAAGGTTTCATTACAAGCTTTTGAAAGCAAAATTATTCCGACTGCTGACTCTCGTGGATGTGTGAGATTTTTTACTAATTTGATCAAATCAACTTC
>Ga0123341_1003408_pt1 | contig 13620 bp, 6 predicted proteins | sample Turbeapinknodule_FD_89959 | JGI IMG/M metagenome (GOLD analysis project Ga0123341, IMG submission 89959) | Root nodule microbial communities of legume samples collected from Mexico - Turtle bean Mexico pink nodule | ecosystem: Host-associated > Plants > Roots > Nodule | place: Mexico: Nepantla... | reverse complement strand
GAATACATTTTCAATTTTGTGTTTCAGAATTTTTTTTTCCGAAATGTATTTGTTTAATTTTGAATTATATTTACTATTTTGGATTAAAATTCGAAATAGGAGTAATTTTGGAAATTTTATAAAATAGGTTAAAATTTATATGGTTTAAAAAGAAATTGGCAAGAAACGGTTTTTGCTTGGGCCTTGGTGGATCACTCGATGTACAATGGAAAACTTTTTTATAATAACCAGTGGAAATACATGACGTCCTATGATAAAGAAAAATAAAAAAGTATCATAATTATAAGAACTGTTTTCTTTAAAATAAATATATTTATTGTTAAATTATAGTAACAATTGAAAAAAAAATGTTATTTTAATAGAAAAAATTAATGAAGTTCTTAATTCTGTGCCCGGATCTTAAATAATGACATAGAGAAAACTAATATAATATATTTATGACACATTAATATATAATATGATAAAAGATTAAATAAATAAATATATATATATATATATATTATTTTTTAGAGAGCAATTATCTTTTTATCATGTTGAGTTTTATCTATGTGAAGTCCCGTAAAATGGAATAAATTTGTAAAACAATGAATCTAATATAAAAAATAATGTGATCCTTATAAATAATAAATCACGTATCAACATCATTGTAAAAAATTATTACATCTCGTTAAATGATTTAATCAATGAAAGTGATATCATCCTTTCAGTTTCTTATATATATATATGCAATATACATGTAGACAATTACTGATATGTAGTAAGATGCATGATTGTTTTCAATTTATATTAAAGAATGAATTATTTTAATGAGTAGCGATAATCGGGTTAAAAATTAAAGAAAAAAACTATATAAAATTATCCTCTTTATTGTTAAATTAAAGAAGAAAAATTACCCAAAATGAAAAATAGTTATTCAACAAAATTTGAAAAAAAAATATTTGGATTGTGACACATTGAGTAGCAATGTGCTTAAAAAAACAATATATAAAAAATAAGTCTCACATACACGATATTTTAAGGGTTTGGGTTGAAAGTGTTGTTTTAAATTCTTTATTTTAAATGTTTAAGGCTTATTGGTGTTGAATCATTTCTGTTTTCCTAAAAAAAAAACCAACAAAATGGTGCAATGAGTGTAGATTAAACACGTGAGTGGTTGGATCCTATATTATTATGAATCTTTGTATCGAAAGTTTTCCTAACAAGGAGTTTTGGGTACAAATGGTTTATCTTTGTTGCTTGTTTAATAGTATAAACATGGAATAAACTCTCACTTAAATAATTAAATTGTTAAAATTATAAGTACGACTCTCCGAGTATAATTAAATTGTTAAGATTATAAGTACGACTCTGCGAGTATATATGTGTCTGAAAGACATTATATATATAAAAAAATCACATACTCAATATTTTAAGGTTTCAATATTTTAAGGTTTTGAATTGGAAGTGTCCTACTCGAATTTAGCATACTAAATGGTCAACAAGGATGAAATGTCACTCAGCTTTCGATCATGGTACTGACGAAAACCTCGACGATTAAATAAGCTAAAATTATAAGTGTCAAAACCTCATTAAGAACTTATTGGGCCTAAACCAATGTCATTAAGAAAAAAAAACCCAAAAGAAAACTATAAATATAAGAAGACCCTCACACGTAAAGGGTAATGAGTCTTATAATTTTAAATTAACAAATATATTAACATCCAGTTGACTCGAGCATTAGAGCACGATAAACACAAGGTTACTTAAAAATATGTCAATTTGGTTAAATAAAAAAAACATAGAAATATATATTCAGTATACTCCCAAAATTTTCTTATTTTAAAATTAACAAAAATAAATAAATAAAAATTACTCAACTTTATTCTTTATTGATTTTAGACCTAAAGAAAAAATTATGGACTATGAATAACCGTTATCTTTATTGAAAATCATAAATAAATATTACTATAATTATTATCGACTATAAATAACCGTTATCTTGATTGAAAATCATAAATATTCATATTATTATAATTGAGTTTGATATGTATAAAATCTACCATAAATAACCGTGATCTTGATTGAAAATCATAAATATTCATATTATTATAATTGAGTTTGACCAATAAAGAAATATAAAAGAAAATTTTGCAAGAATGAGTTAAAGTTTACAATTTTGAAACTATTATTAAGGGTAAAACGGACATTTTAAGTAATATATTGGGTGTAGATTTGAATTGATTTGGTGCAGCCAACAATTTAAACCAACGATAAAAAGCCCTTGAGCCCAAAACAAAAACACGAATTGAAAATTGCCGAGTTTGAGAAGTGAAGAAAGAGACCGGAAAAGAACGCGGGAAAACGGCAGAGGAGTTAGCGAGAAAGAGAGAGCAATGCCGGAGCTTCCAGAGGTGGAGGCGGCGAGGAGGGCCGTCGAGGAAAACTGCGTCGGCAAGAAGATAACGAAATGCATTGTCGCCGATGATTCCAAAGTCATCGACGCCGTCTCTCGCTCTGACTTCGAAGCTTCCGTTATCGGCAAGCTCATCGTCGCTGCTCACCGGAAGGGGAAGAACATGTGGCTTCAGCTCGATTCCCCTCCTTTTCCTTCCTTCCAATTCGGTCCTCTCTCTCTCTCTTAAACCCTAGCTTGTTCTTCTCGCTTTCCATTTTAACTCAAAACGTGAACCACGTGAAACTCTCCTTCGTTTATTTTACAGTTTTTTTTGCTGCTTAGTTCGCATTACGACTTGGCGTGGTTCTTACGTTTTTGGTGATGCATGTTAACCATTTGTGTGCATGCAGCATAGGGCTTAGGCTTTTACAACAGTTGTAACAGTAACACTGAAAATACGATATAATGTTTTAAAATGAAACGGGTTCGAGACGAAATATGAGAAGATAAACAAGGCGATAGTTAGGTTTATTACTATAAATTTATAGCTACAATTTGTTGTTACTTACGAGTTTCTACCTCCATCTCAGGCATGGCTGGTGCTATATACATTAAAGGGGTCGCAGTAACGAAGTACAAAAGGTAAGGCCTATGGGGTATGGTTAGGTAATCTTTGTTTCGCTATACTGAATAGTTATGCCGAAGTTTCCAATTTTTGTATGTAGAATCTTTTATTGCATTTGTCAATTGACTGTATTTTTACACACCCACGCACTAATGCTGTTGATATACCATGACTTTCTTGCCACAATTTCTCCTGCATCCTTCTTTTGTTAGCGTTTTGAAATAGGATACTTTGATAAGATTTTTGCGGTAAAAGGTTGTAATTCATGCTAATTGGCATGAAATGATTTTGTGATTGTGAATTTTTTCAATACAGTCAATTTTCGTCTTTATCCTTCCCCAATTTTTTTGACACTGAACCTTACATTCAATGCCTCAACTCAATGTGAAAAACTGCTTCGGCTTTGTATGTATGGGTAGGTGCCAACATTATGTGCAATGCAAGAGTATTGATGAGAGTTCACTGTCTTATTGATGAAATCAGACCTGTTCCAGGGTGCTACCCCAATTGTGTGAAAACTACCGGGGAAGTACAATTAGAAAGAAAAAAGTTCTAGGCACCTTCCAATTCTCACTCCCTAGCCTTAGACCGCATACATCGGAATCATTCTTTCCCAATTTTGCTAACTCAGCAGTTAGTTACATGAAACACTCCTCATTTTCTCAATTATAATGCCACTCTTTTTTAACGTATACCATACTATTTCGGTGTTTCTATTATTTATTTTGTTGTAGTAATTTGACACATAGATTACCCATTACTGGTTGTTGTAATGACATAAACATGCATGTGCCATGTAGGTCAGCTGTGAAGGACGAGGATGAGTGGCCCTCAAAATATTCAAAATTCTTCATCGAGGTACGAGATGTAACTTCATTGATGAGTGGAATGCTGGAATTATTTGAACTTTTGGTCTTGTAACCTGTTGGGATTCAATCCATTGACTTGATTTTACAACAAATTAAACTTCATTTTGTTGTGCATTCATAAGATTTGTTTTCAGTTGGGAGATGCGACTAGACCATATGCTAAAGTAGGGCTAGATCCTAGTTCAGGCAACCATAAAAATGTTATGTAGGTTGATTTATTTGCTTCGATAAAGCTTGGTTTCATGGCATGAAAGAGATGCTTACATGTTTACGTGGGGAGAGTGAATAGGTTGGGATTTGGGATTAATAAAATGGCAATGTATTCATTGAAAGTCCTTTATTGTTTGTTTTGTTTCATTACCATAAATCTTTGATACACTTGGAATCTGATTACACATGCAGGGAACTTTGATGAATATGATAAACTACTATGAAGTTAATATGATAAACTACTTTGTAAACCCATAAGATTAGTTCACACACACATAGAAAGCTTAAATGAATTAATATTTTCTTATACACGCCAGAAGAATATAAAGAACATTATCTGCAATTCAAAATCTTGAAGATGAATAAGATCAATATCGGCATAAAACTTTTGATATTACTGGGAATCTGAAGAGCGTGAATTTCTTATTGAATTCAGTTTCTTAAAATTTTGTAGGAAAACATTTAATTCTTTAATTATCATACATAATAACATTACATAATCAGTTTAAAGTTGTGTGAAGGTGATTTATCTTTCAATTTTCTGGACATGCCTGTATGTCCATTAGAGTTTCTTACTAATATCATTATTAATCAGATTAAATCACATTTATGCAGTTAGATGATGGTTTAGAGTTGTCTTTCACTGACAAAAGACGATTCGCCAAAGTCCGTCTTCTCAAAGATGTATTGTGACTCTACTTGCCAATTGCCATCCTTTTTTATTTTTCTAATAAAGAAATTTTCTATTGACTGTATATTTTTCCTCTGATATAGCCGACATCAGTGCCACCCATATCTGAGCTTGGTCCTGATGCTCTTTTTGAACCAATGACACTTGAGAAGTTTACAGAGTCTTTGCACAAGAGGAAAACTGAAATCAAGGCTTTATTACTTGATCAAGTATTAAATTATTCTTTTATCATTCCCCTTACATTGTATTTCACTCATTTTTAACTTGTTTATCATTTGAATATATCGTTCTTTTGCTCTGTTTGCGCTTTCCTTTTTCGTATATTTTTACATTGGTGGGGGTTATAATTATGGGTGCTTATGTTTCGTATAGTGAGTTTGTTGACTTTTACAATAATTATCTTTTAAGTCAAACCAACTGTGTATTGTGATTGAATGGTACTGTAACATTGTTTTACACTGTCAGTGCATGGCACCGAACTTTCTTTTTTTAATTCTGTCTTTTATAAACATATAAATACATGCATATACATACATATAAATACATGCATATACATACATACATATATATACATATATGTGTATATATATATATATATGTAGAGGAATTTGATATATTTTTTTACATCTGAGTGTATCATGACATGGTATTAATTATTAAAGATCTGAAATTTCAATCTTTACAGAGCTATATTTCAGGTATTGGAAATTGGGTGGCTGATGAAGTGCTGTATCAAGTAAGTACAACCTTCATTTTCTAATTGATTTTGAATCTTTGATGTTTCCCATTATATTTTTCGTGGAAGATGCCAGATTTTAAATGTAGCCTTAGAGTTTATTTATGGCTTATTAAACTTTAGTATTAATATTCATCTCAATTTATTCCTTTCTTTAGTTATTTCAATACATGGTCCCGTAGTGGATAGGGATAAAGCCTTGATCACTTGAACTTTAAGAAATGATTCTAATGAATGTACACTTTACTTTTTAAACGACTAATGCCATTTCTCTACTCCCAACTATTTGTACAAGATGATCAATATGCTCTCCGCACAAATCTGGTTTGATCTTATGTTTTGCATAGGTTTCTTATTGGTCCGTCTCTATGCATATGAAACAGTTAAATATCTCCACATGCCATCCAGACTCATGATGTTCTGTTATGTACAAATATGCTGGGAGGGATGCTTACTTTTTTTTTGTATGAGGTTTTCTTTTTAGCTATATATATCATGGTGCATTTTAATGGGAAACATCCAAATAGTAATGGTTGCAGCATAGATTTTGATAAAGAAATTCGAAGTAAGCCTGTCAATTTCTCGAGGATGAATGCTATTCTGTTAGAATATAACTTGATGTTTTTTAAATCAGATGCATGGTTATATAGAATTTAAGCGCATCTAGATGAAATTAAGCTGCTAACAAGTACTGTTATTTATAGATTTTATTTTATTTTTCTCTTTGCATTATATATCATGAGCTTCAAAACATAGTTAATTATTATTTCCCCTTATTTCCAGGCAAGAATTCACCCACGGCAGGCAGCTTCTAGCCTGTCTGATGCTAGCTGCTCAACTTTGTACAAATCCATTGAAGAGGTGGGGGTCCTGATTTTTCTTGAAATGATTGTAGTTTATGGTACATCTGTACTTAATAAAAAAAATATAGAGGATGAAATCTGTAGGTTATTCAATTGGCTGTTGAAGTTGATGCTGACAGTAGCCGTTTTCCTCTTGAATGGTTATTTCATTTTCGATGGGGAAAAAAGCCTGGAAAAATAAGTGGTGAGAATACTTTTCTAATATGTATTAGTTGACGAATAGTTCCTTTTCACAGGTCATTGAAAAAGCAGTTGAGGTTGGAGCAGATAGTAGTCAGTATCCTAACAGTTGGATATTTCATTCACGGGAAAAAAAGCCTGACAAGGCTTTTGTTGATGGTTTGCTTCCTTACTTATAAAAATAAACATTTTCTTGGTGCTACATGAATGGTGGCCGATCTTCACAAGATTTCTTACTGCTTATATTTTAACTGCATGTGCAATTTTCCTAAAAGATCTCTTATTGCGTATATTTCTTACTTCCTCACTTAGTTGGTTTGTGTGATTTACTTTTCTTGATTGATACCCGAATCCTAGGCTTGTTTTTCTATCTCCGATGAGATTGCATATATAGAGCTATAAGTTCTTTTATGCTTATTTGTCACGAACGGTCATATTATTAGTGAAATTTAAGTGCATTTTACTGTGGAGGAGTGCTATTGGAATATGGATATTAAGTTATTGATCTCTTCAAATTTGAAAATTGAAAGCATCGCCCATGTATAATAGAACACTCCATTTTTAAACTGACTGATTATCCTGTTAAGTAAATTATTTTAACTTTATTTTAATTCAGATTTTCAGATATCGGCTATTACTCTTATTTTTTATTCACCAGTTCTTCTGTTGTATCAATGCAAAACATATTTATCTATAAACAGTTTCTTCGATCCTTTTCGTTAACACAGGTATATTTTCTTCCGCTTACATGTTGGATGAGTGTACCCTGCTCACTGCCCAGAATAATAATTTAAAACCAAGTTTTTGATGCTATATCTTAACATTTATAATTTTTCATGTGATGCAGGGAAAAAAATTGACTTCATCACTGCTGGTGGTAGGGTATGTCGTTCTGAACATTTCCAATTTGTCATTTGTTTTATTTTTATCATTATATTTGTGTATTTCTGATCTACACACGATGTTGCTTTTAGACAACTGCTTACGTGCCAGAGTTGCAAAAGCTTAGTGGATCTATCGATGTAAAAAAAACTGGTAAGCCTAAAAGGCAAGCCTCAAAGAAAGTAAGTGGAGATGATGACACTGAGAAACCAACAGATGGGGAAGAGGGGGATTTGGGAAATGTCAAGTCAAAGAAGGGGGCAAAGGCTGGGGCTAAAGGCAGAAAGTCTGCTATGAAGAAAAAGTCAGAAGAAAGTGATGAAGACAATGACAGTGATGCACAAGTTGAAAAGAAGAATCCAGGCAACGTGACTAATAGGAAACAAGTTGGGGAAGAGAAGGTATCAAAGAAAAGAGTTCAAAGCAATCAAACTGGTAGGAGTTCAAAAAGGAAAGCTAAGTAGCAAATATGGGGGTTAGTTTTGTTATCTGCTGTGTTCGCACTAGAACAGCAGAAGGATGGTTTATTATGTGCCTGCAACTTAGGTTTGCTGTTTTATGATCTGTTTGCCTGCTTCTGCTTTATATATCATGTATGATAATTTAATATCCCATATTAGGCAAATGGAAGGCATGAGTATGATGCCTTCAGTTTTTGTGACTATTGTTAATGCCCACTTGTCCACAAGCTACGAGGTATTTTTTATGTTTTCACTCATCATATATTTTCAGGAGGTATATTTTCAATCTAATTTTTTATACAACCACATTACAATCTTCTTTATTATTATTATTATTTGAATATTTTTTCATATTATTTAATTACAAATTTATTTTTTATTATATATATTTATATTTACAGCTATCACATCAGAATTGTATACAAATTTAGGAGGTTGTGAAAGCATCATTTTTCTCTATTTTCTTTGAACGTACATTTTTACAGTTTTTCAATGAGGTTAAAATGAGTTAGCTTCGTAGGGTTTTGATCGGATGCATGCAAGACATTTAAGTTTCAGTGACTGCGTTATTATTAATAGATTCCGTGTGCAGCACTATTTCTTTCTCCACCTCCACCCCATATTTTCTTCATGGACTTCAATAAATCTTTTAATTCTAAAACTATCTTGAATAAAAAGGTGTAGGATTTGTTTTTTTCATATCTGAATCGTATAATCTACAAGATTTTATTTCGAATTTTAGATCTTCTGAATTCGAAAAGTTATTTTAAATTTTAAAATTTGAAATGCAATTTTGTTTTTCATATTTAGATTTTGAATTCTAAAATTTGAAATATAATTTTGTTTTTTATATTTAGATTGAGAATAACTCTTGAATTTTAAAATTTAAAATACAATATTCTGTAAATATATCTTGAACTCTAGAATATGAAATTGAAATAGTAAATTTTAGAATTCATAAAAAGAGTCAATAAAAGAAAAGGGTAAAGTTGTCATTTCATCTCTTATATGGAAAACATGGAGGTGCAATAAGAAATTGCCTTGAGTTAGTGGAGTTACTGATAGCTACTATAACATGATTAAATATGGCACTTGTAAGTCTGTTATTACTTTTACATGCTTTAAATCTGGTTGTTACAACTATGTTGGTGTAGGAGAGCATGATATTTTAATAATATATCCTCTACCATTCTTTTGGTAAATTAATGTATCTCATCAACAATAATTTTAATCATCACTAAACCTCTGTTTTTTTCATCCCCATAATTTCTTAATACACCCTCACATTTCATAGCATCCAAAAATATCCTTCTATTGTTTTTTTTTTCATTTCTCCTAAATAAGAGGATACGAAAAATATACATATAATTTCTCTATTGGGTGTGCGTCTTCTTAGTATAATCAGAATCTCTCACGAGAAATCCTATAGCCGATCATCGTTATCAGATTAGGCGACGTTCTTCTTCTTAAAATGAATTCAAAATTTAACTTAATAAATACTAATTATCTTCTAGACTTGATGACAGAACAAAGTTATTTACACAGATTTATTATACCATTGTTAACATCATTTATTTTTAATTATAAAACATGCATTCTATTAATTTTGCAGTGAAGGAAAGCAAAGATAAGATTCAACAATGGTGTGACGACAAAACTTCTTTTTCACCATGGGGCTCATATCTATTCAAAAGGCAAATAAAAGCAAACTTTCCTGGTTTGGCTGAACCTGTAGTACAATTTATATTTTGCTTGGCCAAATAATTAGAACAAAGCTAACTCTATATACTATAAACAAGTAACAAAACGGACAATCAATCAGAAAAATTAATTGCCCTGAATGACAGTACCAAAATATTCAATACCTAAGAGCTAGTTGAGACTATCCCTAAACGAGGAAAGCTGTACCTAACACTCAACTTTGACAAGTGTATTTGGAACAGTGATGGGTAATGATTTATACTGGAACCAGTCCTTGGAACAAATAAGGGCCTCAAGAGTCAAGGAGTCTAATGAACTCCGGTAGTTGTCCATTTTTCTTATTTGTGTATCAAAAACAGCATCTGCAGAGAGGGTGGATACTGGCACACACAAAATATCTGATGCTAGTCTAGACAATGTTGGGTACTTCAATCGGTTTATCCTCCACCAGCTCAGAACATCAAATTCTTGTACTCTGGACTCTAGAGGCTCTTCAAGATACTCATCCAATTCGGACTTAAATTGCTGATTACATGTTAGATCAGATATATAAAATTCAATATCAGAGAGTCCATCATCAGCCGCAAAAAGAGATCCATCAAATGCCGCTTCATCAAATGACTCAGTCTTTATCATAGTCTCATCCCCTTCATTGTCACTTCTTGCTGTGAAAGGAAGCACTTCTATGATATTATAGTCAAGGAACAGTTCATTAAGACCATCCTCAACCACTCTTATCCAGTACTCAGCATTCTCACCAAATATCTTACCAAAGGTGGATTCCACGAATTTCATTTTATATCTTGGATCCATGGCTACAGCAACAGCCAATATGAAGCAGCTTTCTCTCCAATACTGATCAAACTTCTTTTGCAGAGGCATAATCAAACGACTGCAGAAAGGATCATGGCTTAAGGATGCACAAGTCAACACCAGCTGAAGTTTTGACACTTCAAGGAAAAACAAATTTGCAGTTGGGTATGGTTGAACTGTTAAAATGTTAGCTGCATCATACAAGTAATTCAAATATCTACACAGAGTTTCCACCTGCTTCCAGTCATCCAGTGTTAAAGTCAGTCTGAAATCAGGATCAAAGGCATCAAAGCAAACAAAAGCTTCCTTTAATTTGCATGCAGCAACAAGCATGTGGTAGATTGTGTCCCATTTATTTTTGTCATCAATAACAAGGTCCATTGTAGTGGGGACTTGAAGTTGTTGCCTCAGCTTCAAAAAATTTGCTTCATTAGATTTAGAAGATTTCACATACTTCACACTCTCACGAACTTTATCAATAGTTTCTCTCATAGTAGATAGCACATCCAATGCAAGGTGACTAAGTACACGAGCATAACAGTTCTGGCTTAAAAATTGACCATCGAGAATCACAGGGTTATTAACAGAGAGGAGACTTCTCAGATTTCCTATCAAAGTCTCAGTGGAGAAGAATTTATCAAGTGCAAGAGTAAATAACCGACCCTTTAAATGCCAATTGCTCAGGCATTTAATTACAGTTTGATTTAATGAACCAGCAGAATCAGGAAATGGTACCGTGAATACATTAAGAATAGGATGATGTAAGTTCCAATCACCATCAATAAAGTGACCTCGGAGAAAAACATAGGCTGATGTTTGGTTTGAAGTCCATACGTCCAAGGTGAGGTTGACTCGTCCAGGAATCCCATCAATAAGTTTCAATAGCTTTTGCTTCTCTCTGATGTACATAGCAACACAATCCCCTTGAATAGCCTTAAAGCTTAGTGGATTGAACTGGGGTTGTAGTGCCTTTACAAAATCAATGAAACCTTGGTGTTCTACAATATGAAGTGGATAGTCGTGTAAAATAATCATTTTAGCAATCTTACTGTTGCAACACTCCTGATCAAATGAGATAGCAGCAATGTAAGGTTTTGCCCTTGCTCTTTTCTTAGGTGGATCTGCATCAGTATTGGAACATGGGATTTTTTTATTTTTCTGACAGATTCCCAGAGCAATGTGTCTCTTGAGATGACTGGTGCCAGATTGTTTTGAATGTTTGAGATAAGCAAATGATTTCTGGCATCTTTTGCAGTAAGCCCTGGCACATCCAGGTCCATCAGTTTTCACTGTGAAGTGCTCCCAGACAGTAGATTTCTTTCTCCTCCTATTATTTTGATGTGTTTCTGACTCAAATATATTTAACTCCATGACAGGACAGCAGGTTGAATCTAAAAAACAAATTAAGAGTAAATCATTAGAAGAGAGAAATCAAAATGTGGTTGAACTCGAACCAGTACTACATCACGGGAAGGCAAATAGGCAGTGACAAAACAAAAGCCAGTGGTCTTGAGCATAATTTCTCATTTAAATTCTTGGTTCCCAGCAGTCATCAATCAATACCAAACACGGTTATGAAATTGAGATTCAAATAGGATATCACCAAGATAATATTTTGATCCTGAAATTATAAGATTCAGACACAATGATAAAAAAACTTCAAGATATAGTGTTGTGTAATAATTGTATACTAGAATCAGATAAAAATTTAGAAATTATAATGCAGACAAACTAAATAATTCGTACTATACATATAAATATCAAATTGTCAAAGAAAATAAAAAATTAAATAAATTCACGATATGTCACAATTCACACCCAGTCAAACACAATTACCATTATCTTAGGAGCGATGAGAACACAGTAATGAAGCCAAAAAATGAGAGATGATGGCCAATTTAATAGGAAAAGAACTTAACAAATTAAATACATATTAGCAAATGTAAAGAATTGAGTCTAAGAGGAGAAGAAAGAACAGAACATAGGTTGTAAAGAGAATCAAGGAATAATGTAAATTCCTGAAGAACAGTAAAGGAGGAAGGGTTTGAAATCCCATTATGTTTCTGAAGAAAAAAATGCATTAAGAAACGGGGTAAATATCACAATTTAACCCAACAAAAAAAAATCCTAAACAATGTTGTTCTAGGGGTACAAAAAATTGGGTTTTCGAAGCAGTAGTGCTGCTATGGTGCATAAAAAGCTGTTATTGCAGCCACTATTTAAAACCACTCCACTATTTGAGTCTTGTAGCAGCTTAGGGCTGATTTACATAACTATATATTTAAATAGTTGATGTTAACTCTTGTATCCCGCGTCCTCTTTCCAAAAGGCTGTGTAGGGACAGTAATGGTTAGTAAGCACCCCCACTAACACCTGCCATTTTTTCTCTATCACAACACATTACATCACAGTTACTCTTGTACATGAAAACTACTGATATACCCCAATTTGTTTTCTAAAAGAACTATTAAAAAAGGCTACAACTTAAGAAACAAATTTGTCTAACACACTCTTTATCACAAACAAGTGGAGTACACAAAAAATTGCAGTGAACGCGTGATGAAAGGAGGATGATACACCGCTAATGGAGGGTCAGATACGACTTTACCAAAACCTAATAATCTTGATTACCCACATAAAATCAAAAGGAGAAAAACGACCCTTTTCCACCAAATGCCATGCAATTTTTTAACAGACACGAAATGGCTACTGTGGGCAAGAACAAGAAGATCCTATGAAGAAAAACAGAAAAGGGAAACCATACACAAACCCGTCAAGGACGAAAACCATGGCAGACACCCAGAAACGAATTCAATCACAGTGACGCCAAAGGTAGTGCATTTGTCGTTTTGAACAAGAAAAAAACAAAAAAGAGGAAAAGGGTGTTGCAGAATCCATGTGAAAAAACGTAGAAAGATAGAGAAAGAACCTTTCTTTCTGCGGCGGCGAAGGTAACAGTGAAAGAAGGCTTTGGCGTTGGCAATGAAAGACGAAAGATTGAGTGCAATGCAATGGAAGCGCCACTTCCTACTCAGTCCCAAGCAACGCCAATAACCCAATTAAGGGTTTCAAATGCATAATATTATTATTATTATACACGTTTCAATTTATTCACATGTTTTTTTTTTTGTTCTTTCAAAGTAACAAACCATTCAAGATTTTCTGAAATATTTCAATATCTTTGAGTTTAAAAAAATCATAAATCTGCAAATAAT
>Ga0123341_1003406_pt1 | contig 13621 bp, 8 predicted proteins | sample Turbeapinknodule_FD_89959 | JGI IMG/M metagenome (GOLD analysis project Ga0123341, IMG submission 89959) | Root nodule microbial communities of legume samples collected from Mexico - Turtle bean Mexico pink nodule | ecosystem: Host-associated > Plants > Roots > Nodule | place: Mexico: Nepantla... | reverse complement strand
TAAAAACTTATTTAATTAATATTTGAAATAGAAATACATCCATCAGCCAATGAAAAAGATCAACTTCTATTTTCAAATTGAGATCAAAATACTTAAACTCATACTCAAGCTTAACTATACTTTAAATTATATGTTTTATATTATGCAATTCAAGATATTTTATCAAAACTTATTATCTTAGGTTATATTGTTTAAAACTAATTTTATACTACATAATTTAAAATTATATTCTTAATTAAATAATTTAAATACTAAAAATTACATAATTTGAATATTGTTATGTTAAGGATATGTTTGTCATATTTTATAAGATGGTACAAGATTGAAATAGAGGAACCCTTGCTGTTTTGATAAGATTTAATATTAATATTTTCTTACAACAAATATCTAATATGAGTCATAAGAGCTTCCTTGTTCAGGTCAAAAAAATAGAACCCATTTGAAAAAGGACAAGAATTTTGCCGTGAAAACAATACCCAATAGTGTGATTGTGAAAAGGAAACCCTAGACAACACAGGCAAGCCTCTTCCCTGAGCTTGTGCCGCCTCTGGTCGTCATAGTTGAACGAGCTTGGGTGGTGCAACCGATCAAAGAAGGTGTTGCTTCCTCCACAGTGTCTGATCTCCCTTTCTTTGCTCCCTCTGGCTTCTTTAATAGGTATGTCAATGTCTTTTAGAAACTGCATTTTATTGTTCAAATCTTGTTTTTCCTTGTACAGATCAAGTTATAAGAGTTGGTTCTTCTTGGTATACCTGTGTTTAGTGCAAAGTGCAGTTTTTTTTTATAATTTATCAAACCATTGATTGTGAGTTGTCTCAATTACAAAGAGGGGTTATTTTCTCTTGTATATCAAGTGGTTTGTCCCCTTCTCCTTCTCTCCATGCAATCACATATTCTCACTCACTCACTACTGAGTCTGTGATCATTGGGTGAACCTCCTTTCCTACATTGAATATTTCAATTACAATAGCAAATAATTAGGAATATATAGCTACTCTCAACTTATACATCTTTTTTTTTTTTTTCAGTTTCTTTAGCCGTAAGCTTAAGCTTCCCGATCTATCAATTCTTTTTTTGTACCAAGATCTTGTTGTTCTTGAATATTGTTTAATGGAATTTTATGATTTGGTGTACTTTGGTTAATTGATTTTAGTTCTGGTTTCTGTTGGCATGAGCATGGTTGCATTTTTCTCCCAATAACCCTAATAAGGGTACTGCATTCCTGGTTATTTATAGGAGAAGTCTTCTAATGATATAGTGAAACATGAGACCTTGCATACCTAGATATTGTAATTATAGTGTGAAAAATGACAAACCGCTTCTGTACGTGAACCATGTTTCAATCCGACCCAATTTCAACTTCCCTATATAGAATATCCATTTGGATGTATCGGGAATTGTTGTACAGAGGAATGCTAGCTGCACAGTAAACCATTAGTTAAAATCTATTTGAAACTACAAGATTTGGAGAGAGAGGCACATTGTAAGAGAAGTTTGAACCACCAACATTTGTGAATTTCAAAACATTTTAACCAATAATTGAGTATGCTCAAGAGATTGTGTTGCTTTACATAGTTTTCCATTTTTTATTATTCAATAGTAAATCATAGTTGAAAAATCCAAAGTAGAAAAGGTATGAACTTATTAAAATTGACAAGTTTGGATAAAAAAAATGTGATGGAACCAGTCCGAACTGACCCGTGTCCTCTTGTATGGGTGGGTTCCATGGTAGTTGAATTGAGATATAAATGATGTAACGGAAAGATTCATGCATGGTAGTTGAATTGAGATATAAATGATGTAACGGAAAATTATATTTTGAATCGTGTCGTAACGTAAACATTAAAAAAATGGAGCATACACTTAAATATTAGTACGTGTAAAGTGTAAAGCAAAGGAAGGGAGCAAAACTGCAGCAACACGTGTTGTTCGGGAGTAGAAGGGAACATTACTAACATTTATTGTGTTTTAGTAGACATGAAGAAAGGCAGAGATAAGTGGGTCAGGGGCGTAGGTGAAGAAAAGAGATTATGGATGAGAGGCTGGAAAGGAAAAATAATGAATGGAAGAAAAGAACGACATGTTGTCTCTCTTCCTGATCAAATTGGAACAAAAAATAAAGCATATCTAGGGTTTTTCAAACTGGGTTGCATGACCCTAGCCGTTTTGGAGTGTGACCCATGCACAATTCCACCCATGTGCACTGAATCAATCCAGAATCCCGATTCATGTGATTCTGAAAGCGATTCAAACAGTACAATATTGATTCAGGAAAAAATTGAGTGTTGCAGCAATTTGTATCGCTGGTTAGATAATTGTATCGTATAACTTTAGGACACATGTACTAAGTACTGATTTCTCTTTAAAATTAGTCTTGTAGTAATAATGAAAACAGGTCAAATTGCATAAATGTGGTAATAATGCATGAGTCATACCCGTGTAAAGAAGTTTTTGTGATAATGTAAAAGAGATCATACTGCACACCTGCATTTGAATATTTTACACATCATAACTACTACCATATATGGCTTAAATACATTTATGCACCAAATTAATTGTTTTCATTTAATGTATGGTATTCTCATCTGCAACTGCCTTTGTGGATTCTTTTGATGCATGCAGGATAATATTTAAGTTGAAGCTGGGTCAATTATGGCCGATTTGGAGAATTTACTTTTGGAGGCTGCAGGGAGAACTGGCGCATCTGGGAGAAATCGCCATTCTCTTCCGCCTTCAAGGAGACGACATGATGGAGCTTATTCAGATGGTGGGAGTGATTCTAGGGATGATGATTCAGATGATGAGCTCAATTATGCAAGCAGAAAGCCATCTGGATCACAAGTTCCTCTAAAGAAAAGGTTAGATCCATCAGAAAGAGATGATGATTTAGGCAGTCAGGAAGAAGCAGACGATGATGATGGTCACAGTGATCATGATGGCGATAGCAGTGATGAATCAAATATTGGTGATGATCTCTACAAGGATGAGGATGACAGGCGGAAGCTTTCTGAGATGACTGAACTTCAAAGGGAGATGATTTTGTCGGATAGAGCTACAAAAAAGGATGATAAAAATTTATTGGGGAAAATAGCATCTAAGCGTGAGAAAGGAAAGGTATCAGTGCCCAGAAAACAGTCTCCACCTATGTCGTCCTCGCGAATGCGTGCATCAGCCAGATCTGCTGACAGGTCAGCCAAGAATGATGCACTAAATGAATTGCGGGCAAAGCGATTGAAGCAGCAAGATCCAGAAGCTCACCGGAAACTGAGAGAGGCATCAAGAAATGCAGGGCCCCGGCATTTTTCTCCTCCAAAGCGCAAACCATTCACGTCAACAAGTCTCAGTAGTTCAAGTCATAGTGAGAGTGAAAGTAGGTCCCACAGCGATGATGAAGGATCAACTGGGGATGGAGGAATTGGTGACAGTGATGATGACAGGGCATTAACTGGGTCTGAGGGTCCTTCATTTCAGGATATAAAGGAAATAACTATCCGTAGATCAAAACTTGCCAAATGGTTTATGGAGCCTTTCTTTGAGGAGTTAATAGTTGGTTGCTTTGTAAGAGTGGGAATTGGTAGATCAAAAACTGGACCTATCTACCGACTCTGCATGGTGAAAAATGTTGATGCTTCAGAACCTGATCGACAGTATAAATTGGAAAATAAAACTACATACAAGTATTTGAATGTTGTTTGGGGAAATGAAAGTTCTGCTGCTAGGTGGCAAATGGCTATGGTTAGTGACTCTGCACCACTTGAAGAGGAGTTCAAACAGTGGGTTAAGGAAGTAGATCGCAGTGGTGGAAGGATGCCCACTAAACAAGATGTGTTAGAAAAAAAACAAGCTATACAAAAAGCCATAACATTTGTCTACTCAGCGGCTACTGTGAAGCAGATGTTACAAGAAAAAAAGTCTGCCTCAACAAGGCCACTAAATGTTGCTGCTGAGAAGGATCGGCTGAGGAGGGAATTGGAAATAGCACAAAGTAAGCATGATGAGGCAGAAGTGGATAGGATCAAGGCAAGACTGCAAGAATTAGAGGCATCCAGACATGCAAAGCAGAAGGATGCCAAGGCATTGAAGCTGGCTGAGATGAATAGAAAAAACAGGTTTGAGAACTTCAAGAATGCCTCTGAATTGAAGCCAGTGAATACTGGTTTGAAAGCTGGGGAGGCAGGTTATGATCCATTTTCAAGGAGATGGACTAGATCAAGGAATTATTATACTGGTGAAAAGGCTGCAGCTGGAAATAATAGTGTCAATGGCATTGTGGCTGGACCTGGCACCAATTCAACAGGAGCGCCAGTTACAGCGGAGGCTGGCCTGGTGGCTACTGCTGCTGCCTTGGAAGCTGCTGCTGACGCTGGGAAGTTGGTGGATACAAGTGCTCCTGTGGATCAGGGAACAGAGTCAAATATGCTGCACAATTTTGAGCTTCCAATTTCGTTAGCATTACTTCAAAAATATGGTGGGGCCCAAGGAGCTCAGGCAGGATTTATGGCAAGAAAACAAAGGATAGAATCAACAGTTGGATTTAGAGTATTGGAAAATGATGGCAGGAGGCATTCCCTGACGCTGTCAGTCAGTGATTACAAAAGAAGAAGGGGGCTTCTTTGAATATTTTTGCTGCTCTTGCAGAGTTGAGGTAAGTTCAAGCTTATATGGGCTGAAGATGGTTTGTGTTGACTGTGTAATATATGTATCTTGAATAAGTGGTCTTGTTTCCATATGTTTGTGTTTCTCAGTGATCAAATATTAAACAGCAGTTATTTGATTATTGGTAGTAAAGAATGCATATGATCTAACAATGATATTTGAGCCAGATCGGAAGTTAAAGAACGCCAAGAAAATCTGATATCATGATGAAGTGTTATTTCAGATATCTGTTCTTTTGAGCCGAGACCATTATTGTCTAGAAGAACACTGGTTTGTTTCACTTTCAATTTCGTGTGTGCCCGAGTCTTATGACACATTTTCCTGTGCTCTTGTTTTTCGTAAGGGAAGCTTCTCTTAAGATTGTTGTAGTTCTCAGGGCAACATTAGAAATGCCTTATTGTTGTATTGTTGATTGACAGATACAAAGTATAAATTATATTGTAAATTACATTAATCACCTTTGGGATTTTGTGAAATTATACAAACCAACCTTCTGTTTTTTGTATCCGTATACTTGTCTTCTTTCAATGTTGATATTGTTTTTACATTATATTAACTTCGTTGTGTTTGAGAAACATTACACATACAAGGAAGATTTATGTATGTGTTAAATAAAAACAGCAATGGTGAAATTTAAATTAATGGCATATGAAACCATAGCTTGTGAAAATATAGAAACGTATGGTCGAGGAGACATTCATGGTTGTGTAGTCATCAAATTTCCATCTAAATAGAGCTTTGTGGAAAATTGGAAGTGGCAAGGAGACTAGATTCAGAAACTTTTTTTTTACCGTGGGAATGATTTTTAGAAGAGCTAAATCTATGGGAGGTTCTTCCTGTAGCTCCAAAAGTCTACTTTATCCTTAATAAAAATTAAAAAAGACTTCTAAGTCCCTGCACATAAGCTTCTTCGTTCAATGAGAGCAGCTGTGAATCCTTTTTGGGAAAACTTGTGGAAGAAACCATCTTTAATACTTTAAGTGAAAAAAGTCTACTTTACCCTTAATGAAATTGAAAGAGACTCCTAAGTCCCTGCGCATAAAGAGAATAAAACTGATATGAATTTTTATAGAAAACATGGCTATGCAAATTTTTATTTTGAATTATAGAGTTTAGGGTTTAGAATTCTTTTAATTTCCGATTTAACAATTTAAAATTATTTTTTAATTTAAAAATAATTTTTAAATTATAGAATTTAAAAATTAACTTTGTATTTCGAATTATAGAATTTAAAATACAAATTTAGAAGGGTATTTTGGAATCACAATAATTATGGGGTGTAGTAAGTAACTATGAAGGTGCAAGAAGACATTCCCTAAATCAATTCTTAAATTGATAGTAAAGATTTTTCCTCCTTTTTTTTCTCATTCTTTTTCAACATGCAATTGATAATAAAAGAAAAAACAACTTTAAATTAGAATAGGAATTTTATATTTTGTATTGGATAATTCTATTTGATCTATATTTTTGTAATTATTATTTTTATAAATATTATTTTTTATTAGTTAATTAAATTGTTTATTGACCTGTCTAGTTAGCGAATGACTGTAGGTTTATATTATAAATAAATTTAAAGTCAAAATTTAAAATTTATTTTGAATTGAAGTTTATACTTTAAGAAAAAGCAATGCTGTGTCCATCTTCTTGAACTAAAGGACATACGCAAGTTTAAAGTCGAATTCCATATCCATCCCACAGACAATTATGAACCAAAAAGAGCTCCATTTATTTTTTAATAGATTTTTTATTTTTAAATTATTAATTTAAAGTGATAAATTTTTCTTGAGTGTTCTTTGTTGTCTTTCCTTCATTTTTGTTATTTTTGTATCCTTTTAATTGTTTGCCAAAAATTGTCCAGGAAAAAAAAAAGTACTCTCTAATATTTAATCAGCTTTCATCCTTTGATCGTGGATTTAGACTACGTGTTTCGTAATTTTACATTTTTATAATAGATCCGGTGTCTCTGTATCAGTATCCAAAAGTTTCTGTAAAACACAAAATTGGACTATTCGGTGCGTTATTCAATTGGTGGATTCAAATTAAATTATGAATCGAAGTATGTTTTAGCGATTTGAAGTCTAAGCATGTTCAGTAATTCTGCAATGTTTTCGAATTAAAGCAGCATTAGTTTGATCTGTTCGGTGTATAATTTGATTCGTCGAACTGGAAATTGATCACGCAGATGAAGGCGCAAGCGCAAGCACAAGGTGGTATCGACTTGGAATTTGTTGGTGAGATTGATTGCAATTTTTAATTGTAATTTCAAATTCAATTGCTATTAATGATTACATGGATCGGTGCCTCCGTTCTTGATTTAAATAGGACAATTGGTTTTTCGTGGTTCAATGGTTGCAAACTGTGACAATGTAATTTTCCGTGCAATCGATAGTAGAAAATGCATTCGCATTTCCTCGCAGCTAACCGCGCCATGATGCCCGCCGAAACGGCTTGGTATCAAACGCCGATCTACATGCCAACTTTCCTCCGCCACCACCACAAAAAAATTGTTGGAGCGAACTCCGTCGACGGAAGCAGAAGGATCACAATAGCAAGGCCTGAAGGAGGCGGGCTGAAGACAGTGACGACGGGAAGGGAAGTACCAATCCACTGCAGGTTCTCATCGTTTTGCTGGTTCTATATAGTTTGGTTAGCTTTGCAGTTGACAATGGCGCTATCAATGGAAAGGATAGGAACCGATTGTGAAATTAGATGTTTGCATTTATTCTTACATTGCTGCAGTGAAGTTAGGATTTCTGGAATTGGACCGAGCGTTTCCTTTTGCACGTGAGATCTTTCTGGTGAAGCATGAGATTTGTTTGATGAAGAGAATTGGAAGGGAGAGGACGGATAATGGTCTGTGAAGTGGAACTTTTCCTTTCTATTTCCAATTCCATCTTACTGTACATTGCTGAGTTCAGCGTATGCAGGTTCAAATGTTCAATAAGAAGGTTGCGATTTGGGATTGCGAAGTGCAAATTCTCTTTGGGGGTGAGTTGAGTACCTCTTTAAGCGATATCTGAGCCGAATGCTTTTTTCCTACCTAACACTGGGGTGTCATCTTGTCTCCCTAAATTTCTTTTCACTAAAAATAATATTGAGTTGTTTAATTGGGCAAGAAGAAGTTTGTCTATTAATTATTAGTTTAGGACGTTTTCTCCTACTTATAGGAATTGGATTTTGACCTCTCTGCAAATATTAAAACCAGGACTTGTTTAGATTAACTTCTCCATACAGAATAAGAAAATAGGAAGAAAAAAATTAAATGAATTTCTCCATAAACGAAAACTAGTCTGTACATAAGCTAATTTATAGAATTTCTCTCTTGTTAACCTGTCCAAAATTATGTTTTTAATTATATACAAAATTTAGTTTATAGAGAAGTTTATCCAAAAATGTTATAGTGCAGACTGAGAAGCTATAGGTTGATTATTATCATAGATGTTTGTTAAATATAATATCTGTTTATTTTTGGAAACTAGAATTCCTTGAGGTTTTTCATTCTAAGCTATTTTTTAGTGTTTTGGAAACTATACAGATGGTTAAGTCAGACCTATATTTTGTTTAATAGTGAAGCATTCTATCGGTTTCAATTACAATGGTGTTAATACACAAATGATGGTAATGCCCATTTCATGCTGCCATTCTCTTAAATTTTAGGTTGTTGAGCAAGTTTAAATTCAGGACAGGGCAGAGCCAGATGATAGCTTGGATGAAGAATTCAGAAAAAATGTTTGACAAATTTAGTTTCGGCGATATTATAGGTTCAGAGGTAACGAGTTTGTGTCAATTGTTTATTTGTGCCTTGCATCTTCATATATTTCTTGCTGAATTGTTTACTTGGATGCAACCAGGATACTGATAAGAAGCATGAGTCTGTCAAAAAGGCAACTACCAATAAGAAAGCAGACTCTGATTCTAAAGAGGAAGAAAACGATCATTTGCAAAAGGAGAGGCATCTCAAACAAGAAGAGTAGGTATAGCGATTTATAGCATATTTATTTATTTGTTGAATTTGTTGAATTTGACCATTAGATTCCTTCCTATAATTTGCTAAAAGTTTAATTTTTATGTTAGATTCGACACCAAATGAAGATTTCTGAACTGAAACAGATTTGCTCCTGGCCTGATATTGTTGAGGTTGGAATACTCTGTTTAGTATACTTGGTTTTGAACTTCTGGGCCTTCACTCTGATTATTCCTCATTTAATTTTGAAAATTAAATATTATATGAACCAAGCGTATAAAAGCCATTACATAACAAGTCCAACCTTTCTTTCTTTTATCTTCTTCTCAAACAAACACAAATTTTCGACTCATTTATTTTCTGTTTCCAATCTAATTCATTTAATCCAAACAATCTCACTCTCCCTCTCACTTCTCTTCTTTTATATTTTCTCACTCCCTCACTTACCATCACACCATCCAAACAAGGGCTTGAGTGCATGATAATATGGCTGTTATATACAAGCACAGTATTTAATTGCACTGATTCTCATGGTACAGCATCCTGTTGCTCACCAAACTATCATTGCACTTCATCAGGCCATCGCGGTGCTTTCAGCCAAAATTGCGAAAAATGGCATCCAAAGCAGGCAAATTGCACTGCACTGCAGTTCTACAGCCTCCATTGAATGTTTTTGTGTTGTGTTCGTGCATGCTTCCTAGTGGGTAAGAGAAGAGAGATGACCCAATTCCCAACCCTTAGTCTAAATTACACTGTACCTACTTAGTAACTTTTGTTTTATAGAGTTCCACCACAACAAATCGTGTGTTTGGATTGTCAGATGCTTCCAATTTGCTCAAGTGTTAGTGATCTGTTACAAAATCACATTTTATTTATTCAAATTTTGTGGCCATGTTACTACTGGTCTACATCTGCAATTTGTTTATATTGGAAAGTGGACGTGTCATTAGTTTTCTGACTGGTGTTTTACATACTTTTCTTACACACGCTTTGTTGCTTTCTGCTGTTTCTTTCAACCGAACTTGATATAACGTGAAACTCTGTCTTTGCAATGTATCTGTTTCTCTCTTTTTAAACATTTAAGTAATTTTACTAAATTACTGTACTCCTTACTTATCTGTCAGGTTTTCTTTTGTTTTCTCATGCAGGCTTATATTGAGAAAGAAGAGAGTAAAATGTTCAAACAAAAGCAAAGGGAATGCATGCAACCAAAAACGGGGAAAATGGATATTTGATTATCAGGTTTTATTATATACTTACTGTTAGAATCTTGTAGATATGTTAAAATCCTATAGATCTAGTAACTCTTGAATTAGGATCAACGAGTTTGATTCTATATTTATGTTATTAGGCTTAAATAGTGTAACTGAATATTTTGTAATCATGGTTTCTCTCCTATAAATTGAATAGCTCCGCAAGTGGTCTAAACACATGAAATTCATCATATGCCTTCTAAGTTTCTCTCTTTTCAACATCATATCAAGAGCCAATGTTCATAGGTATAAATTTTTAGAAATCATGTATGTTTTTTTGGATTTTGTTATTTTTTCTATCGTGTTTCACTATTCACCACTACTGAAACTATTGTTCATTACTGGAAAGTTTCTGGCAAGCTCTTTTCATCCTTGACCACCACCAATGCTAGGATCATCTGGCAAACACTGTGTATACTGAGTGTTTTTGCTCTTAGGTAGCTACGCACTCTCCAAACCTTTATGCTCTCTGGCAACTGTCGTTCCTTCCAAGCCTTTTTGCTCTCCGGCAGCCACTGCACCTCCAAGTAATTTTTCCTCAATAGCAATTGCTACACCCTTCAACAGCCGCCGCACTCTCTTAGAATTTTTGCTCTTCAGTAGCTGTTGAACACTTCAACCATTTTTGCTCTTCGATAGTTGTTGTGCTCTTCGACAGTTATTGTGCTCTTCTAGCATTTTTGCTCCTCAGAAACTGCCACACTAAACATTTCGATGCGCTCTCCATGCATATATTTTTGTTCTCCAGTAGTCACTGTGTCCTCTGTGCATTTTTGCTCTCCAACAACCTCTGATTAATTTTGCTCTCAAATTTTATGATTTTGTTCAATAGGAACTCTTGAGGTTCTACATTCCAACTTATTTGTTTCTTTGAGGAGATCAAGTACATATTTTCTTTAGGAGATGAAAATCTCCTGTTTTGAACAAGGAACTTCAAGGAAATACTTCAGTGTTTCCGCGTCTGTGAGTTTCAAATCTAAGAGGAATCTCAAGTCTCATCCAAAATTACTTGCTAGATCAAGAATAACTCGTATTCATCTTTGCTACAGGAGAAAAAGTCTCCTGATAGTCAATTCCATAAGTTTGAGTGTACCCATTTGCATCTAATCTAGCTTTATACCTATGTACTGACCCATCTACCTTATGTTAATTTGTAAATATCCGCTAGTACCATAGGGTCTTTTTGGCTCTTGGTTTGTCGACAATCTTCCATGTTGAGTTTCTTTCTAATGCATCAATCTCCTCTCACGGTTTGAGTCTAATGTTCACTTCTCATGGCTTCTCGAACTGAGATAGGTATTTCTATGGCAACAATAAAGCTTTGATATCTATTAGAAAGATTGTCAATACAAACATATTAAGAAATAAGATATTTAACACAATCTTTTTATCTTTCTCAACACAATGGGTAAATATTTTGTAACATGTATCTTCTCTTCTCATGTTACCTTCAAGGCTCTAAACTTTTGAGTCAGACAATTCTTCTTGCTCAGGAGTCAAAGTGGGTTGTCTTGATAATTTTTGCCAAAGAATTTTTCTTCTTCTTCCTCACCATGGGTTGGTTCAATCTCATTTGTGGTGGTGGTTTCATCACTTGGATCTTGAGCATCCTGTAAAAATAAATTGATAATGATAACAAGGAGAGCTCTTCCGCTCTCAAGTGCTCTCTCCCTTGAAGCGTAGAGCTGACAAAGAAGGATCATGTTTCATTAAAGGTGACATCCATGGTGATAAAGACATGGTGACTCATAGAATGATACCATTTATACTATTTTTTATTTTGAGGATAACCAATAAATACTCTTTTAAGAGCTCTAGGATTTAATTTACTTCAGTTACAATTTTGAGAGTAAACAAAAATAGAACGTACAAAGACTAGACAAGATAGATTTGACATTAGGGAAGTAGAGGGACAAAAGAAAAAAAAAAGGAATCAATAGGACTAATATTACTTAAGATACGAGTGAGTAACCTATTGATAAGGTATGTGGTAGTTAATACTAAGTTGATAGGGTATGTAGCTGTTAATACAGTTGATAAGGTATGTGGCAGCTAACACAACTTCTTCCCAGTGGGTTTTGGGAACAAATATTTATAAAAGGAGGGTTCTAGCTACCTTTAGAATACGGTGATTCTTCCTTTCTACAACTCTGTTTTTGGTGTAGAGTGTTAACACATGTTAGTTCATGAACAATGCCATTATAAGACAAAAAATTGAAGAATTTATGATTTACATATCCAGTACTATTATTAGACCTAATTCTTTTGATGTTTTTTCCAAATTGATTTTGGATAAAACAAAAAAATTTAACAAAACTTTGAAAGACCTCATATTTATGTGTCCATGTGACACAAGCACAATCGTTATTAATTAAAAGTAACAAGCCATTTCGCTCCAAAAATAGATTTTCAAACAGGTACTCAGATATCCGAGTGAATCAAACCAAATAGAAAATTACTCTTTCTATCGGAGATGGGATAAGATGCATGATGATGCTTTGACAATTGACAAATATCACATTTGAAAGACTCAACAGACTACTTAGAAAACAAATGAGGGAACAAGGATTTTATAAGGCCAAAGGAGGGATGCCCAATTCTTTATGATGAAGCCATATTTTGGAACTTGCTCATATGTCTGATGTTGCTGGTTGGTTTATGATTTTTGTTTTGTTTTGGTCTTTGGATTCCAACAGATACAACCCACTTCGTTCCTTAGCAGTTAAAATCGTCTCCTTGTGACAAGGTCTTGAAATACACAAGAAAAAGGTTGTTGAACAATTAAAATCGTTTGTATAGAAATAAGTCTATTGGTTAATTGTGGGACATAAAACATCCTTTAATACAATAGATTATTCTAAAGTTATATTGCCGGATCCGCATATGGGTACACTATCACCATTTGTAGTTGTAATGAGTTGTTTACTTGTAATTTTGACATACAAATTGAAGGGCTAGGAAAAGGTGTCATGTGATAAGTTGTTCTTGAATCAAGAATGCAAACACCCTAAGACAAAGGGTCAATAGTATTGAATATACTCTTACCTTTAAAGGCCAGAAGACTTAGTAATTGATTCAATCATTGTTCTCAAACAATCAATAATTGAAATCGGGCTTGTGTGTAAAATCTCAAGCAACATGGTGAGCTTGGATAGTGACTTGAAGCTTGCATAATTCTATTGTCAACTACACAGCGGATAAGTGAAATCAACCCCTAAAAGGCATGCCAATGAAGGAAGGAAGGAGGACGGGTGACGGAGGACGACAATACCGACACGAAAGAAGCACCGGTCGGCATGAAGAATCTACAACTTTTTTCTTCTCGAATTTCCCAGATGATCATGGCGAGCTTGAAATGTTCAAGGTGTTCCAAAGATGGGCTAGAGTGAAAGAGGTGTTCATCGCACGAAAACCAAACAAATGGGGAAGGAGGTTTGGGTTTGTGAGATTCCTTGGAGTAAAGAACGTAGGGTATCTGGAGAGAGAGCTGGATAAGATATATCTAAGGAATAAGAAGCTCTTTGTGAATGTACCAAAATACCGTCGGCAACAACTTGAACCAGCTGGGGAGGAGGGGAGGAGTCTGAGGAAGCCGTTCAGGGAGAGGAAGAATGTCACAGGGCAAGAAGACGACCTGAAACACAAGTATAGGCCGCAACAGTTAAGGGAGGAGAAGTGGGTGGAGAGGAACGGAAGCAGGTCATATGTCGATGCTGTAAGAGGTGAATTCCAAAAGCAGTGGAAGGGC
>Ga0123341_1003402_pt1 | contig 13629 bp, 10 predicted proteins | sample Turbeapinknodule_FD_89959 | JGI IMG/M metagenome (GOLD analysis project Ga0123341, IMG submission 89959) | Root nodule microbial communities of legume samples collected from Mexico - Turtle bean Mexico pink nodule | ecosystem: Host-associated > Plants > Roots > Nodule | place: Mexico: Nepantla... | reverse complement strand
GGGGAAGATCATACAAAAAATCCAGCCTAACCAGTTGTACAGCTATACCACGGACTAGACATTGCAAGGTATATATCTATGGTAAAAGGTAGAGAATAAACCATTGTTCTTACAGCAGAATCAGGTTGGAGCAGTTGTTTGATGACATGGATATCTGGACCTTCTGGATCTGTGTTCAGTGCATTCCATATACGCATATTTGTTGTTATATTGATAAGATAGGCAGCAAAACCATATATGCCATATATATATGTGCCATCCTCCTGCCAGTACATTTCCAATTTAATGGGCTTTGAAGCTAGTATTTGAACCTCATAAACATCTTCCTCGTCTTTTTTCTTTCTAACCTTCACTATTAAAGCAATAAGATAGGAATTTCCACGCTTGTTCAAATCATCTATGCATTTTGGCCTCGTATTTGTCAAAGTAAAAAGTTGTCCAATCTCAGGCTCACATATATTCCCTTTTCTATCACTATCCGCCACTGTTATCATTTCTATCTGGTATAACAAATCATGCGGAGGTTTATAATTTTCGGAAAAATCAACGCCAGTTATTTCGTACACTGGAGCTTCTGACAACATCTTCATGCTTGAGCATAAATCTGTACGAGTTTCCTCAATAAGTGGAAAAGTAAATGATTTCAAGTAGTGAGCGACAGACAAGAATGTCATTGGAATTTGCTTCACCTATTAAAACGTACAAATTTAACAGCTTTAGAATCTAACTATATGCAAAAATGGTAAGGAGCTTCAGGTATTCATCAACATATTAGAAAAATGTAGTAAGTCCCATAAGTGCCTGCAGCCTGTAAGAATTATTTTCGTTTACACATAACATAACTCTTTACTCCGTACGAACATCAATAAAAAAAAGGAAAAACGCTAATTTTTACACATCAAAGAACACCCTCAATGAAGAATCCTCAAGCCTTTTAATAACTAAAGAAACCTCAATGAAGCTCTTGTATGCGTGATCAGATCACACCTATTTATTGATAAATGGATACAATACGTGTATAGAATACTGTGCGTATCCAATATGACAGATACGTATCTAAAAATGTATGAAATCACATTTCTTAGACATTGTAAAAAAACTAAAAATTATTATCATCATAAAAGTATTAGTGCTTCATAGATTACATACTTCATTGATAAGTCCTGGTAAATGTTAGAGTATTGGATATGGATATGTAACACAAATTCCCCTCTAGAAATCACTATATATTGGGCCCAAGTATCCAGAATCAGACACTTCACTTATGTTATCAAACAAAATGAATCACACCAACACTAAGGAACAATGTAAAGAGGAAAATTGAAGTATTCCAAACAAAACTCAACGGCATAGGCATACGACAGACAACAAGATGTTTAAAGCCTACTAACCTAACTGGACAGTAACTACAAAAACACTCTTACACTGACCTAACTCCATGGGAGGAAAATTCACAGTTATAAAGTGAGAATTTACAGTGTAATTTAGTAATGGTGTGTTGGGAAAAAAGGTCATAGAGGAATGAATAACCTGACCTTGTCTACGTAAAGACCATTGTTGAGTATATCCTCAAGAGACCAAGATAATATCAATCTCGAGAAGCCCTCACCCTTTTCCATAACTTGGGTTTCTAAGAAAATTCAATCAGATTATCGCTCACTGATCAGAGAAACCCATTGATCAATGAGGAGAACAGATACACGGGAATGAACTTATTGAATTTACCATTGCAGAGAAAAGCAACAATTGCCATTGCAGACAGAACAAAAATGTAGCACAGTTCTACTCTCTAACACGTAGCAAAGCATTTCAAGCAAGACAAATGCCTAATTTATATAGTGATTTTTTTGGTCATAAATTGTCTCTTAAATGATATTTCAATGATAAAATATACTTGTATTTTTCTTTTTCTTACGAATATCATTTGCATCACATTTATTATTATTTTTCTTTCAAATACAATAAATTTTTTAAAAAGTGTTAGTTTTACTCACATTTTATTTAAATAGGAAGATAGAAAGAAATAAATGCAAATCATAACTTAAGGAAAACAATATTATTTTTATCACATTGATCAATATTTTCCCTTTTATTTTGTGTATCATGTTACCTAAAAACAATTGTGGCAATTGCTTGATGCATCCAATTAATTTTGACTTCCAAATGAAAATTTTAAAATCTCATTATGCCTTTTTCACATATTTGCTTACGGATTTCAATATCCAGAAGTTATTTTTATACATTATGGATTTCAAAATCTGGAAGGTCATTTTCATATTTCATTTAAACTCTGAAAGTGAATAATGAGTTCCGAATTTTCATATCCAAAATGGTGTATTGTAAATGGTGTCAGAATTCTTTTATGTTTGCTTACGAATCTTGACATCCGAAAAATCATTTATGTTGTCCAAATAAGCTTTCGGATGGTGAAATCAGGAAGTGACATATTCGTTATAGATTTGTATATCGAGAACTTTGTAATTTCACTTATGGATATGAATATCCAAAATGCAAAAATATTTAAATTATTAAAGACAAAATGGACATTTTACATGAGTGTGTTGGGTGGAGGTGAATCAGCAAACAATTGTTTGGGCTATGTCCAACATTATTTTATTTTATATTTGTGTTATTTATTACAGCATTTTTTTTTTCACCTTATATTTTTCTTCTATATTTCATAAATATAAAATTATTGTTTTATCTTTAAAAAAAGACTTTTAAATTTGAAATTTTTTTTAATATAACTTTTTTTTGAATTATGCAAATTGATTTATTTTATTTTAACTTTTAAATTGTGTAATTTATAAATAATTTTTATTCAAAAATTCTTTTTAAACTGTATAATGTAGAAGTTATTGACTTCCATCTAAAAGTTTTTTTTACTTTCATATTGTGTAATTTAAAAATATTTTTTTATACTAAAAATATTTTCAAATTGCAAAATTTAAAATTGTTGAATCCAAAAATTATGATTTATAGAACCCTACACTATAAATAAAGGTGGAAGAGGACACTGAGAAGAAAAAGGAGCGTTTTGGTGTTTTATTAAATTACAGCTTAAGAAAAAAATAACATCTCCAAAATCTTCACCGCCCTGCGCTTAGAGACTCCGATTTAAGCCTTCGATCTCAAATTTTGAATTCGTAAGTTATTTTCCCTTTTTCTAGTCTTTAATAATACTAAATTTCGAAGTTACTGTTTTTATATTTTTCTAGTTGGATTTCAATTTGATCGATTTCATTACTTAATTTCTTCCTATGTTGTAATCTATAGCTTTGCTAGGTTTCAAAGTTATGATCTTTTGCATTGGATTTCTTCTGGGCCGATTTCAATTTTTTTATTACAGTTCTCGTTTGGTACTGTGAAGGGAACACAACAGTGGGTGGTTGCTACGCAGGAGAAGGTGTTGCGTATAATTTGACTGTGGGAAGATGCACCCTCCTTTAACATTGCACAAACACCCAATGTGCACTGAAGTGAGTTTGTTTGATTATTCTGTTTAAAAATAAATCAAAGTATTTACTATTATTATTGTATTCTTAAATAGATATTGTTGTTGTTGTGTTATTGGTTCCCTTGTTGTTTATTATTAATTTGATGTTTATGGTTATGTTATGGGATAATGATTAACTGTAGGATGTTTGGTCCTAATCCAGTATTCCTATGAGTAAATCACGTTTGCTATGTAAACTTGTAATGGTTATGTGGAGTTGTGTTGAATAAATGGAATGAAGCTTTGATGACAATACTCAAAAAGCTTCAATATCTTTTCCTTGCCTTTGCAGTCCACGGTGGACTTTAGAAATTCAGATTACTAAGCGACTATTTAGTTTGAGATTTTGTTTCTACTTTATTTATCATCTTCAAAAGTTTGTGTGCAAAACTTGTAGAGTAGTGAACACAATTTTTATTGGTTTCTGTTTTTTCTTTTTCTTGTATAAGCTTTAGAAAACCGGAAATAAAGTAGAAATAAAAAATAAGAGAAAATTTTTTCATTTGGTCCTGAATTTCACTGTAATTGGTCTAGCAAACGTGAAGCAGTATATACTTGACCAACTTTAATTTAGATTTTGCTTTTGTGCAGATTATTGAGCAGTTTCAAAAGTGTCATGTTGAACATCCAATTGGCAAATTCTTTGGCGAATGTACTGATTTGAAAATAAAATTGGATCGCTGTTTCAGAGAAGAGGTGAGCCTTTTTCATTTCGTTCTTCTATTTTTGTTGTTGTTTGTTAAGGATCTCTTTGTTTTGTTCTCCTAGAAAGCTTTGAAGCGGAAGGCTAATTTTGAAGAGAGCAAAAAGTTAAAGGAACAATTGCGAAATTTTAGGAAAGAAAATGCTGCAAGCACTCAATAGAAGATTTTTTTGAAATGTAAAAAATGCCAAACTGTTCCGCAAAGTAGAACTATAATTTTGTACAAGGGCTTGATATGATGTACTTCTTACAGCCTTTAAAGAGGGTTATTATACACACTAATATTGTTTGAAGAATATTTGAGGCCCTTGCCTGCTCTGTCTTTATGCTACTCACTCAATGATTTGACGAATCATTGATTCATTATATGTTATTTCATATATGATGAGAGCATCATAATGTTATTACAAGTGTGTTGGCTGATGTAATTGGGATTTGAACTTGGAATCAGGGAATAAAAAGCACTCATAAAAATACAGTGTCTAAGCTTCTAAATTCGCTGTGACTTCGACAATGAGTATAACATGTTTGGGTTCCACTTAAGACAATGAATCAGAATGTTAAAGTACCTATCTCTTTGCATGATGTAGGTGGTGTATATATATAACTTAGCTTGAAGATTACTTGCTTTAGGAAAACATTCTATCAAAAAAGACAAGAATCAATTTAGGAGCATTATGGCTGCTACTATCAACGGTTTCTTTTAGTGTGTGTATATAACTCACCCCATTTACTTTATTAGGTGAAGACTCTTCAACATCAGCACCACGCACCAAGGTCTTATTTTGGATAAATGTTTAAGTATTGGTAAGAGAAGAAATACTCTAAAGATAAAATGATGTAAACTTCTCTCTCAAGTTAAAATTAACTTGTGTATTTTTAAAAGATTTTTGTGTATTATTAATTTAAACATGAGAAAAATCCAATTATTTTACATTTTTATTTATTTTCTTTTATAAAAGCTACCGAGAATTTTCTCTAAACAAGTTTATCTGGTTTCTCAAGTCTGTTATTTTTGTTGGCTTACCACCTTACAGTGATGGGAACATTTTCCCTGAATTTTTCAAATTGTAGTTTTTTCTTTGGTAAAGGTATTCAAAGGTCAAAACCAAAAGGAAGTATAAAGAAATGAACACTAATGCCATTTAATATAACTTTAAAATGTTTTAAATGATGATTAATTCCATCCTCAATAAATATACTAGCTTTTATTCTCTTAGTTCTCAATAAAACATAGCATAATAACATTTTAATTTCTCTTTTCTGCTGAAACTAGCTTAGACACACATCCAGAAGCTAGTCTGGTTACAAGCGAGGAGATACCTCTGCAGTCTGCAGTGTATGGTGACTAACTTGATCATTGAAAAACGAACAAAAGAATCTAATAACAATTGGAAACCTTTCGGAGCAAGCAACTAAGTAATTAAATTCATTTATAAGAAACGGATATTGTTTAGTTGAATGTTAAAAATAATTGGCGAGCATAAAAAAGTAGTTGGAATTCCAGTTTCACGCAGAGAACTGTTCTTTGGTTACCTTTTGATTCCAAGAGAATGCTGATATCCTTAAAGCAAAGCTTGTGGTTCACTGGGTTGAGTTCCTATTCTATGCTGAAATAGCATGACAGAAGGTACAAGAACAAAAACATGTTGGATGCACAAGGAAAACAAGGAACTTTGATTTGTAATTGTGTAGGTGAAATTTACATCCAAGGAAAACAAGATCATATGAAGTACTATTAACTTGGCAGCATTCCACACAAGCAACTGTTTGGTTAAAACTCTCCATGTTCTTAATTATATATTAACACTGTCTATGTACTTAGATTAAGGAAGTGACTTCCCCCTTCGTTTCCGTTTAGTTACATGTTTGAGAAAAATCGTTTCAGCGCATCAGTGAGAGATATTGCATCTGTTTCACTCTGGCCAGTCTTCCAGACCTTGAATTCTAAGGGATTTGAAGAAGTTCCAGTCCAACGTTTGAGTGTGGACATTTTATAGGGCCCTCCTCTTTCACCACAAGGACCCACACAATGCCAAATAGAAATATCAGGATTCTCCTCCGCCTTTCTTCTGCTAGAAATGTCTCTAACAATTGTCTCTTGTTCATCATCGTCACTTAAAACGATGACATTTTTAGGAGTGCTCAATTCCTTTTCTTCCACAGGAAGAGCTGAGATACTAGTATCCTGTTTGTCATTGACACTTGCAACTGAAATGCTTTGCTTCTCCTTTATTGTTTCTTCAGCATACAAGGTAGCACACAGATTTCTGCCATTTATTATAACAGAACCAGATTCAGTGTTCCTTGGTTGGCACAACCCATATTTTACTGGATAGCCCAATTTTTTAAGGAGTTTAGCCTCAGGATCATCTTGCCTTGCTTTTGTGGTAGTAGAAGATTGAGGCAGATTTCTTTGAGAAGTGATTTTATCTTGGGAACCCGTACTGGCAACAGGAAAGGTTGTGCCCTCTTGATTTTCCTTTACTGGAGATTTTGGACCTAAGCAATGAAAATTAACACAATGCATATTGTTAGTTTCATTTGTAAATGGTGTCTGCATAAATTTTCCTGGCACAATAACTCAGAAATAAAAAAGAAAGCAAAGTCACTTTTACAGTGAAATCCAGACACATCTACTGATTGCTTAACCTTGAAATGATATGGTGGGCTAAATATAGGAATGAAATAATAAAAGGTTCATAACATGCACATTAAAAGATCATTAATCTAAGTGACCTTTGTTTGAGTAAAACAAAGATTTGGTTGTTTAAAACAGAAAAACTTAAAGGGGGTATTTAACTTCTAATGTACAATAGTCTGTACATGGTAAAATATGGATTAGGAAGCACTTGCAAATAATTAAGGAAACAAATACCTAAAAACAAGGAGCTATTAAAGAAATTATTTAGGGAGCTACTAAGCTGGTTGATTAATACCAACATATTTATAAAACTAAAAGAGAATATTCAAATTCACTCACCAATACTCCCCCTCAAAGCTGGCACGTAGAACTAGATTGTAAATTTTTAACCTAGAGGAATAGTAGATTTAATGTTACGAATCTACGATAGTTTCTCTCCATAAAAATCAGTTTCCCTAAAACAATGTCACCAGTTTCATTGGTATAGGACAATGAGCTTTTAGCTCCCTTAGTAGTTAATGTTATCATGGTACAATTGCACATGAATGTCAACTTTTATTTTAAGCTCATCTTTGTGATTTTCATCCGGAATCCTTCACAGATACCATGAACAAGGGCTTGAAATTCAACTTCTGCATTGGAATGAGATACTTTATCCTATTTTTTGCTTCTCCAAGAAATATACACTACCGAGAGGTAGATTTTTTGTCAATAATACCAAAAGCTGCATAGTCTGCATCAGTGTATATCCTTGGGGTCAAAGTGTCTTCTTTACAGGACAACAATCCTTTACCCCTTTCTCGGGCTTGACTTCAAGTAATGAAGAATTTTTTCAACTATTTGCATGTATCTTTCTCTTGAATCGTGCATAAACTACATGTTTTTTGGGGGGAGATGAAAATTTCCTTACGGAATAATTAACCTCTATTCCAAGGAAATACGTTTTTCCATATCTTTCCTTTCAAATTGGGCCACCAATTTTTCTCTTAAAGCCAAGGTGCAACTTTTTACATTTAAGAGCGTAACATCTGTCACAATTGAATTGTGACTTGGCCCATCTAGAGGACAATCGATGCAACCTGTAACAATTTCTCCCTCAACAATTGCTCCATTGGAAATTGAACTCATGACCTTGGTTCTAATACTAATTGTTGGAAAGAGCTTACCGACTAGGCTAAAAAACATAGTTGATAGTCAGGATACAACTCTTATCCTTTTACTTAAGATTGTAGTAGTTAAAGCACCACAATTTGATGTCCAAGTCTTTTATGATGAAGCCATAGTTGGGGAATTTACTCATGTTTCTGATGTTTTTTTGTTGGATTATGACATTTATTATGTTTTGGTCCTTAGATTCTAACAAATACAACAAACTTCGCTATTAGAAATTAAAATCATCTTCCTCGTGGTTAGGCCATGATATATAATAAGAAAAGAAAAAAGTTATTGGATAGTTCAAATCTTTTGTAAGTTTATGTACAATTATAAAACTATTGATCAATTGTACACATATAAAACATTGTTTAATACAATAGATGACTATAAAGTTATATTTCTGGATTTGCATATGGTTATATTATCACCATTTGCAACTGTAATGAATTGTTCTCTAGACCTTTTGACATTCAAATTGAAGAGCAAGGAGATGGATTCATACTATCAGTTACTCTTGAATCAAGATTCCAAAGTAGGGTTAATAGTATTGAATGTATTCTTACCTTTCATGAATAGGGTATACAATTTAGAGAATTTTCAAGTTCCTCTTTATAAACTTTCATACCAGACATTGAAAAAAAAATCACAACAAATATGTCAAAGAGACAACCAAAAAATCCCGATTTAATCAAATTGGAGTCAAATTGGAGACCACCACTCGGAATGGGCTAAGACACTTGTCTGTGGCATTGGCAAGCAAGCTTTTCCAGAGCAAGGCATGTGGGCTAGATGCTTCAATACTAGTGGTGGCGCGTGATAGTATGTGACAATTTATTGACAATGCATCTATTAGCATTATGATTGTCAGGTGTACCTTTTTGGTCCACCACTAATCTCAACTGTGATAGTGAACAACAAAGGTGGCGACTATTAACGTAGTAGTCAAAATAGAGTGTCCAAGATTGCAGCTATAATACCAACTTGAACTATGTAAGAAAATAAACAGTTACTTTATTGATAACAATTACATCAATTACGCTCTCATCATCTCTATTTGTAATAATTGAATTCTTTAAAATAAATAAAAAATAAAAATATGCGGAAATGAACAAAAAGATTCTAAAGATATATTTTTCTAATAGTCAATTATTTACAACAATATATATATATATATTAGATTGACTTTTACGTTCTTTGTATTAAATTTATCATAAATTATGTTATATTTTAATCATGACTCTTGTAATTCACAATTCAATTTGATTTGTGAATCGAAAACTGGGTCTTCCAATTCACGATTTGTATCAGGATTTAATTAGCATGCTCTAAAGGGCATTCAAAAAAAAATTCATAACTGCTAATTTCCAATGTGGATATGAGATGAACTTAGAACTCGGGTGATTTATGCTGCAAGTTCTAGCACTTTTCCTGGCACAAATTCTAACACCTTTTGAATTTGAATAAGAATAATGGGGTTCATTATTACCTGGAACATTATAAGGAGAGATTATGGAATCCATTTGTTCCAGTGTCGGAATGATTGGCTGAACTTTCTTCTGTTGTAAATTCCTCCGAGTATAAACATGAAGCACCTTATTTGACTGCGATTTGTCTACCCGTGGCTTAGAACTATCTATTGTTGGCACTCCTTTATCATTCTCAACATCCTGAGCTATTCTTTCAACTGCATAAATCGAATACAAGATAGGATAAGGTCAAGACTGACGGGTTCTCAAAATATGGTAAGAGAGGAAAATAACAAATGAAAGGAAAGAATCAAGAATGTCATCAGCTTTTATTGCTCTGTCAAGGGAAGCCTTCCCCTCAAGTAACTGTAATACAGTTCTCCTGCATCAATTCCAAAACACCTCTCGCTATCTGCTAAGCCCGAAGCACTTGGAAAACTCTCCCTTAAAAACTGATTAAGGGGAGAAAATCAAACACTTAAATACACTATCGAAGATCTTATACTGTTCAATGTGGAATTTAGACACCCATAATATCCATATCCCTATAATAACACCATCTTTAAGAGCCGAGGCAATTGACACTTTATGAAGTTCCACTCAACCTTTTGGTGTAATAATTGGTAATTCTAGGAATCTATTGCACCCGAAGAACTAAAAACAGAAACAGAGAACCCAAGATAAGAAGAGTCCCAAGAGTATATTGGAGCTCGGATTGTTCGTTTGCCAGGTAAAGATGAAGACATGTTTGTTCACGCCTTCAAAAAGGGCGTATTACCTTGACCGTTTAGCGAATCGTTGATTAGGAGTCACCCCGCCACGTTTGCTGAAATCCGGCGACGTGTTGTGGCTCATATCGCTGCTGAGAGCGAAGTTTCAGAGAAACGGGGAAATGTGGCTCCAGCTAAGCCACGGGTTCAGACGAGGATTCAGCCGCAGAGGGTGATGGAGGCGGCGACTGGGAAGAAGGATCAAAGGATGCACCATCCTTATGATCCAGAGAAAAACAAAAGGAAGGGGTCAGGGCGGCCTAGGGAGTTAATCGCCCTCCGAGGTATGAGTTTGTGATGGGATTGGCTGACTTGATTGCCCTTCCGAATATTGCCACCAGGATTAAAGTGCCTGAGAATAAGGTGTTGGGGCCAAAACCGGATATGTGGTGAGTTCCACAAGAGTTTTGGCCATTCCATTAATTTGTGTTTGGCTTTGGGTCACCAACTCGCTGAGTTGGTGAAGTGCGAGTTCTTGAAAGATTACTTGCTGGAGAAACAAACAGGTCAATCGTCAGACTCACAACCGGTGAGCAATGAGGGACAACAACATGAAGTACCCATTCACGGCAAGATTCACACTATATCTGGAGGTTTCTCAGGTGGTGGGTGTACTGCATCACAGCGGAAGAAATATGCGAGGTCTGTGATGTCAGTAGAAGTTTTTGAGGATCATTCACCCGATGTGGACATTACGTTCACCAAGGAAGATCTTAGGGATGTTGTACCCCATGACAACGATCCCATTGTAGTCTCGCTCGTTACGGTAGGAAGGAAGGTTCACCGGGTGTTGGTCGATCAAGGAAGTTCGGCAGATGTTATGTTTTGGCTGACCTTCAACAAATTACAGCTATCTCCTGACCATCTGAGCCCATATGTGGGCTGTTTATATGGTTTTGCTGGTGATCAAGTGGAGGTCAGGGGGTATATTGATTTAAGAACCACATTCACGGATGGGGTGGCCTCGCGTACAGAGAAGATCTACCTTGTCGTGAATGCTCCTTCAGCATATAATGTTCTGTTGGGAAGGCCGACACTTAACAAGATAGGAGTTGTGCCTTCAACAAGGCACATAAAGGTCAAATTACCTTCGATGGAGGGGATGGTTATCACCATTCACTCTGATCAAAAGGAGGCGAAGAAATGCTACGAAAACAACCTCAAGAATAAGTGATCGGTGTGCCACGTAACCACAACGCCGCTCCCTGGTGTGAAGCCTAGACAAGTAAATCGGCGGGTTGTGGACACAGTTTCGGAGGTGACTGCTGAAAGGGAAGTAGTGATGGCAGATGTCGAGGTGGGGTGCGAGAACGCCGCTCGGGTAGAGGAAGAGAAGGACTGCCCAGAAGTTACTAGGGAGTCAGGAATAGCAAGAGCGGCGACCGCCAGTGAGAAGAGGCCTCAACCGACTGAGGACTGGCTGGAGAGGAAAATCGGTGGCAGAATGTTTAAGCTTGGTAAGTCTTTAGGTGGCGAGATACAAGACCAGATTGCCAAGGTGATAGAAAGGCATTTGGACGCGTTTGCATGGTCTGCTTCAGACATGTCAGGGATCGACCCTGACTTCTTGTGTCATTGCCTAGCAATGGATTCTCGAGTCAAGCCAGTTCGACAAAGAAGAAGAAAGTTTAACAAAGAGAAGAGGCATTAGGGACGAAACGTAGAAACTCCTCGCTACGGGTCATATCAGGGAGATTCAATATCCAGAATGGCTCGCCAATGTTGTGTTGGTGAAGAAAAGCAATGGAAAATGGCGAATGTGTGTTGATTTTACAGATCTGAACAAAGCCTGTCCAAAGGATTCTTATCCTTTTCCAAGTATAGATGCTCTGGTAGATAGTGCATCAGGGTGTAAATTGTTTAGTTTCTTGGACGCCTTCTCGGGATATAACCAGATTAAGATGCATCCAATGGATGAGGAAAAGACTGCTTTCATGACGGAGAGGTCGTGTTATTGTTACAAGGTAATGCCCTTTGGGCTGAAGAATGCGGGAGCCACGTACCAGAGGCTGATGGATAAGGTGCTTACGCCCATGCTAGGAAGGAATGTACAAGCATATGTTGATGACATGGTCGTGACGTCCCTGGAGAAAAGCAAGCACATTGCTGATCTATAAGAGTTGTTCATTACAATAGCCAAGTACAAGTTGAAGTTAAATCCCGAGAAGTGCATTTTCGGCGTTGAGGCAGGGAAGTTTCTGGGATTTCTCTTGACTGAAAGAGGAATTGAGGCAATTCCTGATAAGTGTGCCGCTATTTTGGCGATGAGGAGCCTTGCTACTGTAAAGGAGGTGCAACAACTTATAGGTCGGATGGCCGCCTTGTCTCGATTTGTATCTGCTGGTGGAGAGGAAGGACATCCGTATTTTCAATGTCTGAAGAGGAATAATAGGTTTGTGTGGACAAAGGAATGTGAAGAAGCTTTTTTGAAGCTTAAGGAGTATTTGGCGAGCCCATCGGTTTTGTGCAAACCTCAATTGGGAACCCCACTCAGGTTGTATTTCGCTGTAACTGAGAAGGCGGTGAGCGCGGTACTCGCCCAAGAGCAAGATCAAATCCAGAAGCCTATTTACTTTGTCAGTAAGGTGTTGCAAGGCCCAGAAGTGAGGTATCAAGCCTTGGAGAAGGCGGCTTTAGCGGTTGTGTTTTCAGCAAGGAGGTTGCGCCATTACTTCCAGAGTTTTACAGTGTTGGTAATGACTAATTTACCTATCCAGAAGGTTTTGAAGAAGCCGGATGTAGCTGGAAGAATGGTAAAATGGGCGGTGGAGTTATCAGAATTTGATATTAAGTATGAGCCCCGAGGACCGATCAAGGGGCAAATCTTCGTTGATTTTGTGGTCGAGCTCTCTTCTGAAACAGCGCAGAGTGAGGGGAATGATTTTCGTTGGGTGCTCTCAGTGGATGGATCGTCTAACCAGCAGGGTAGCGGTGCTGGAGTTATTTTGGAGGGGCCCGACAGTGTGTTGATAGAACAATCCCTGAGGTTTGCCTTCAAAGCTAGCAATAATCAAGCAGAGTATGAGGCATTGATCGCCGGAATTTTGTTGGCAAAAGAAATGGGAGCAAAGGTGCTGGTGGCCAAAAGTGACTCGTTGTTGGTCACTGGGCAGGTTACTGGCGAGTTTCAGGCCAAGGATCCGCAAATGGCAGCTTACCTGGAGTATATACAAGAGTTAAAGGGGTCCTTCGCCTTGTTTGAAGTGGTACACGTGCCAAGGGAGCAGAATGTCCGAGCTGACTTGCTAGCCAAGCTCGCCAGTTCGGGCAAGGGGGGCAGGCAGAGGACCGTCATACAAGAAACTTTGAAGATACCTCGGGCGTTTGTGGCAGATCATCAGGTTCTTCAAGTAAGCAAGTTGACGAAGGGAATGGCAAGGAGTCATAGATCCTTG
>Ga0123341_1003401_pt1 | contig 13632 bp, 5 predicted proteins | sample Turbeapinknodule_FD_89959 | JGI IMG/M metagenome (GOLD analysis project Ga0123341, IMG submission 89959) | Root nodule microbial communities of legume samples collected from Mexico - Turtle bean Mexico pink nodule | ecosystem: Host-associated > Plants > Roots > Nodule | place: Mexico: Nepantla... | reverse complement strand
TGGTTTATCATTATTTACATAATTTATATTTTATAAAATAATAAACAAACTTAAAACTTCCTTAAAATTTATGATGATTTGTTTCTTTTTTTTAAATATTACATATATATATATATATATATTAAACATTGTACAATAAAAAATTTAAATACTAATACATTCAAATGAAGCACTATGACACATTTAAATGAGTGTAAATTTGAAAATAAGGGATGCTGACATGGTTTTTCCTCTACATCTCTACATTTTGAGATGAGATAATATCTACCGTTCACAGGTATATCCTCTCCCTCTCTTCCTCACAAAACCACCATAGATCCAAATAACTAATAACCTCTCACTTCTTTGCCTGTGAACAGTACATCCATAGAAGCAAACATGGGGTAAGATTTCCAACTCTCATCCTATATCAACCGGTAAAAAAGAAATTTATAAAAAAAAATCATGCATGTAATAACAACTACGTCATTGAGAAAGTAGAAAAGGACGTAAAACATGCAAAACATTGTTAATTGAGAGATAAATAAAAAACCTAACCCTTGGAATGAAGAGAAAGGTAACGTTGGAGGGATAAGGACAACCATCATCAAACTCTACTCGTATTTATCTTCAAGTTTCCTCATCTCCTACTCAACAAATCCAAAAAAGCAAATATATAAAAATATTACTCAAAATTATTTTATGGGTTGAGGCAATACGGGACAAGCAATGTGGTGAGTATTAGGAACCCATAGTTTGATATACTTTTTAAAACATTTTTACATTGTCAATTAAAATTTATTATCATCTATAAAGCTAAGCGAGTACGAAGTTCATTCAAGGAATTTTATTTACAATTTAAAGACATTTAATACATTTTAATCAATGATAAACAATATATACAAAAATTAATAAATTTTCAAGTTAGGTTTTGAAATGATATGAATTGAATTTAAACACGAGAATACATTCATAAGATGAAGATTAGATTGCTGAATCATAAATATATATTTTAAACAATTTATGACATAAAATACTTGTTCTTTTACCGATTCTAACATGCTGATTACATTGAATAATTGATTCTAGACGCTGTTGTGAAGTGTAAGTGGTAAGCAATCCCAAATCTTCTAAAACGTGTTCACACAAATATTGTATTTTTGTTTTTTTATTGAAATATTATTAGAGACTTTTTTATATGAGATTAATAGTTGTTTGTATCTATAAATAGACTAACATAGGTTATTTAAAATTATAAAATTAATTTTATACTTAGTCAGTAAAGACAAATTTAAATAATAATAATAATTGTGTTGATAATATCTGTGGTGAAGGTTTCTGACTTTATGAGTGAATTCCAAATCCCGTTTTCTATGCCACGAGTTGTGGACAAGGCTACAGACCTAATAAGAAAAGTGGGTGAAGCAATTACCAATAGAAAATGTTCTTCTTCTGTGTTGCGATCTTCGAAGGAGGAGCGTGAGCTCAAGCACACAACACCACTTACCTCTGCTTGAGACAACCTTACTTCGCTTTTTCCAAGTTCCAACAACGGTTTTGTTTTTCCCGCGCCAGATTGTCGTAAACTAAGAGAAAGCTTGAATTGCGCCTGCCTGTCTTATTCTCAAGTAAACCTTTTCTATTTCTTCTTTGATTTTGTGCAAATTTGGAATTGAGTTTCTCCATTTAGTTAGTTCTCTGGAAATTGAATGTTGGGAGCTCTGTGGCTTTTGCCATGGTAGGATTAAGAAGAAGAAGAAGAAGAAGAATGTGGGGATTTGGTGGTAGATATTACTGGGGGAGAAAGGTGGCTTCTGAGAAAGCTGATGGGATAGTTGTGGTGTTTGCATGGATGTCAAGCGAGGAGAAGCACTTGATGAAATACGTGGACCTCTACTCCTCTGTGGGATGGAATTCACTCGTTTGCCATTCTCAATTTCTGAATATGTGAGTTCTAAACTTAATTCGCTATTGGATGCCCCTCAATTATGTTATATGCTAATCATCGTTCTAGTCACAAACATTCATAAATGATCACAGAGTTGTGAGAAGACAGGATTTGATTCCTGAAGCATGTGGTGATAGCTTTTCTATCCACGTTTGTTATCCTTGTGTAAATATTTTGTCACAATTTCATCTATTACTCCACAGTTTAGCCTCTAAAATGTACTTTAGAGAAGTCAAATCGAAGAAGGAAGGCTTTGTCACGGCCAAACTCACCTATTTCTTGTTCAATTGTGTCAAGTAATGGATACGAATTCCACCCTTTAAAATATCTCCCCACTTAGTAAGAAAACCACTCATGAATGACTAATTAATTACCCTCTTCCACCAAACATACTGTAGTCTTGCTGTCTTAGCATAGATGGGATTAGGGACTAAAGAGCAATGGCGGCAAGAGGATACATAGTGCAAACGGTATCGGCGAGGTAGTAACAGCTCCAAAACTAAATTATAAAGCAGGAATTGGCGCCACTAAAACCTTATTATACAATAGTGGGGATGCCAAGTGAGCATTTCAAGACAAATGTTTTCAAAGCAGAAGAGGAATGAGATTTTCCCAGATAAGCATTACTGTTGTGAACTATTAGTACCTGGCCATAAGGTTTACTCGTATAGTTGAAACTTCAAGCCTGATCAACATTTATGCTTTAGAAAAATATAACGTGGGGGAGAGGGGGTTCCTTCTGTCCAGTGTAGCTGCTTTTTGGTTGCTGATGGGACCACCACACGTAATGAGCTGGAGTTATGCCGTGTCTTTATATGGAAGGGGTTTTTATTGCAATTGTTGAATGTTTGATTGAGCTGATTGTTATGCTAAAACCACAGCTTTTGTTTGACAAATCACATGGTCAAAGTTGTAGCTGTTTATTTGCATTTTAGTTGTTTTTCTTTTTTATTGGACGTGTGCAAACTTTGTTTCATTTTTTTCTTTAATTATTTAAAATGGTGGTTAATCTTCCAACATTCAAATCTCTTCTTTAATGGGTTTACTAGGGGCGTGATAAACTAATGTTAAGTTGCGGAAATTATTTTACTGAAAGTCAAAGGTTTAGTCGTTATGTAAAATGATCTGCAGGTGCCTTGCGATTTTATTAATTTTCATGAGAGATGGTGCCATTGATACTTTGGTTCTTTGCACATCTCAATCTCAATGTATACTAAAAGATGATTATAATATTGCTATTATTTGCAGGTTCTTCCCTGAGAAAGCCACAATTCTTGCTGTTGATATTCTTAATGAACTTGTTGAGGTAAGTTTTACTGTAGTCTTCTTTTTCTCTGGCCAGTCAGCATGAATTTAGGTTAGCTGAAAGCTTCCTTTTTAATTTATTCTAAAGTGGTTTACATTTGGATGATCTTGATTAAGATTTGCAACAAAGTGAGTCTGGATTAGATAGAAAGCATTATTGTAACATGTTTTGTCCCTTTACATCTTCATTGTGTACAACCTTTGTAAAGGAGTATGAAATCAATTAAATTTATTTTCTTTTAATTTTAAACTACAGTTGAATTTGTAATATTTTTTAATTTAGTCAAAAGTCAATCCATTGGTTTCAAGCTTAAAAATACTGCATTTTATTCAACATACAGGTGCTGAAAATCAGGCATTGCCCCATTGTTTTTGCATCCTTTTCAGGCGGTGCCAAAGCTTGTATGTACAAGATTCTTCAGGTATTCTATTCTAGACTGATTTTTATGTTTTGACCAACATGCTATACAATCTTTTAGTTCTAACGTCTGATGACTCTGGTTTTTTGTCTTCCAGATAATTAATGGCAGCTCTGAAGCCCATAACATGGTATGTTTCTTTCCATTTGCAGTTCAGAGGACGGTTGAGTTACATAGACTATATAATTGATAAACTCATCCTTGTCTTAAATTTTTCAAAACATTTTAATTCGTGAAATGAGATTGAATCAAACCCTGCATTCTATGCTCCATGATGTAATTGATCATATATTCCCTTTCACCAAGTATTTTGGTCAAGTTCTTGTTACTTGGACTTATGATTGGGGACAGTAGTTTTTATCATTTTAAGTCTCCTGTTCACCCACCCACACACAAATACATGCTTACTAATAGATTTTTTTTTATCTTTTACTTTTTTCACCACTTAACTATTTTCATGCCGCAGGATGACTACCAGCTAGTTAGAGAGTGTATTTCTGGCTATATTTATGATTCCAGTCCAGTTGATTTTACCAGTGATTTGGGTGTTCGATTTCTTCTACACCCAACTGTTTTAAAAGTCTCCCATCCACCAAGATTTGCTTCGTGGGTTGCAAATGGCATAGCATCTGGTCTTGATTCTCTTTTCCTCAGTAGATTTGAATCACAGCGAGCAGAATATTGGCAGACACTTTACTCCACCATTGTAAGTAGCTAAGAATCAGTAAACAAATTGACACTTTTTTTTCTTTTTTCAGGTCTCTCGAGTTATCTGCTTACCAAATAGTTATTTTTGCAGAATATGCAGGTCCCGTATCTCATTTTATGTTCAGAAAATGATGATCTTGCTCCTTTTCAAGTCGTTTCAAATTTTTTCCAAAGACTAAAGGACCTTGGTGGGGATGTAAAACTGTTAAAATGGAGTGCCTCTCCTCATGTAGGTCAGTATTTAGACTAATTTTTGGCATACTGGTACATGAATGAATTTTTAAGTTTATTCTTGACAAACATATAGTGTTGGACTGAAGAAATAAACACTGAATTATGAAATAGAAATAATTCGGCTTTTGGCCGAACTTGAGTACAGACATCAACAAACTGAGGGTTTCTCCTTAACAAAAGTTTCCTCGTTCAAACCATTGGAATTACCAATCTGATGTCTTAATTGCCCTGTAGTCTGTCATTGCCTATATATCACTCTATACCTGTCTGATGTGAACCGCTTGTAACATGATGTTGGCAGTTAAGGGTTGAAGTTAGGATCAGTATTGTGTTATTATAATATGTTATAGAAAATAAGTTATCCTACTTTAGATGTTCTATATAAGAATTGAAAAATACCTTGAATAACAATTATTCATAAAAAATAACTGATGGTGGTAGTAATCTATTAGGGTGTATTTGGCAGCAGGGCATGTAAATTACACAGGTGTCGTTATATGCATTTTGTTGAGAGAGGGTACTCTCTATTGGAGATTTTGTCTCTGGGATAGCAAGTTTGGTGCTGTATTGTATGTGATTTGTGTTATACATTATATTTTATTGGTTTATCAATTACTGTTTTATCATTTTAGTCCAACCTTCAATATAGGTGAAAACTGAGATCTTTGGAGACTATTGAGTTAATGATTTAATAATGATTCTCTGATCATATAGATTAGAAAAAATTGGTAGAGTGTGAAATGACGTGATGCAAGTGAATAAGAGGGTGGGATACATGGGAGAGAGGCTTCTCTGTGGGATGTTGAGGCTGTTTAGGAAGAGGGCATTGGAAGAATTAAGAGTTCCAATCATAAGGATGGAACAATAGATCAAGTGTCAGATTTGAATCTCCACGGTTTGGAAGAGTACCATATGACAGTTAATAAAGTGAAACAGACAGGTCAAGTATGGTGCGATCAACCATACACTGGTTCAATTTGTGAAGAAATTTCACTTGGGAGAAATAAAAAAAGGTTTGATAATCCATATGAGAATTAACAAAGTTGAATGTACACAGAGGAGTATATTGAGAAATAGGCTTCTTGGGAAGCAATATTTGGGTTACCATTTCATGAGAAGACTTTAACCAAATATTTAGTGCAGGATCCGTACTTTTAGCCTCACGTCCTGCCTTCACGGCATGCAATCGGCTAGAGATATTGAAATGGCCAAAATTCATCATGAGACTAGCAGTTACAGTTGCAGTCTAAATTGGCAGCAAGACATTATTGCATGGCCTTCAAAGTATGGAACAGGGTGGCAAAATTAGGATCAAATTTCTGTAACTGTTGCAGCTGAGCCGAATAGCAGTGGGAGAAATGTCTTCAAATCTGGTTTAGTGGCTTTAGATTTTTGCACAAAACAGTGACCTTACTTCCTCTTCCACCTCAACAGGGAGGAAGAATGAGATAGATCAAGGTATTTTGTGGAAAAAAGTAAGGAGCTGCACTATTTAACTTATCAGGCACTTACGGAGAGAAAAACCAAAGGTTTATGTTTCCAATATGGTGGAGAGAAATTCCGTCTTTTACACCTATGAGAGGGAAAACAGTTAACCTTGGTGCTTTTTGAAGACACTGAAGCACCAAATGAAGGAGAAGTAATGTTATTGAAGTGGAGGAAGAGAATAAGAAGAAGCTCTTCCCTACTCTCAGCCTTGGGGGCAAGGCAAGGTTGATTTTTCTGCTGGCGCTGGTTATGGGAACCAATAATAACTGTCATGAGCAGCTGTGTACTTTTGGATAAAAGTGTACTGTTAACTGTCACGTTCACAATTATGGGTGGTTACAATACGACTATTAATGTGTTGTTTGCATGTGATAAAAAATAAAATAGCATCCTGCATGTGCTATTCTGTATTGTTAGGACTAGAAACTGCTTTGACTCTAGAAAATAACAGATGACAGTTATACATTAGGGTTAGTAATTAGCAGAAGGTGTATTATTTGCAGTTTGTGAACGGAGAATGTTCTCTGTTGGATACATTTTGTCTTAGGGACAACAGGTATATAGTTGTATTGCATGTAATTTGTATTCAGCATTACATCATACGACTCACACCATAACCATAACTGTCTAATCCAAAATTAATGTAAAACTAACTTCCTCCTAATCACATAGTAGTTCAGAATTATAATGGTCTAATTCAGCACTTGGCCTTTCAAATACCTTGTAGCTCCTATTGTGATATTGTACTTTAAGATGTAACTGGTTACTATATCAAAGCTTTGTTAATGCTAGTTCCATGGTCAACATGATGACTATTCATTATGAGAATATATGCCATTTCATTATGAGAATATATGCGATTCTTTTGGTGTAAATACATGCCTTCTGCATCAAGCAATTTGGTGTAAACATTTTGCAAGCCTTCTGCTGCGCTGCATGCAGCTAGCTGATCCGTTATTTAGTTTTAGTTTTTTGCCTGCCTTGGATGAAACAACATTCATTTATGTGCAGTCTTTGAAAAGTAGGTAAATTCTTTAACCTTAAGATGAAATCTGCATTTTACATTCCAACACGAGTTTGCAGGGCTAGGTTGCACCCAAAGTTCCAATCACTTGAGTCTGCAAACTAAAATTATAAATGAGTTTGTTTCCCGTATTAAAACTGGTAGAGGCAATTAGTTTTGCTAAATGTGTGTACAAAAGGAAAAAATTGGTAATTTTTCATGGTATTTATGTAAAATTGGAATGATGAACCTACTAATTTTTAGTGCAGTGCCAGTTGCCGGGTAAAATTTTAAAATGAGTTTGTAGAGTAGGGATGAAAGTATTGAACTTGAATTGAATGTCACAGGTCATCTTCGGCATCATCCAATTGATTACAAAGCTGCTATCACTGAGATCCTTGGCAAGGCAGTTGCAACTTATCGTTGCAAAAGCAGTAGACAAGTTGAAGACGAGAAACTGGGTATAGAAGGAGCAAAAGATGAGATCACAGATCCGTTCTCAGAATCGAGGAAAGCAGCAACAACCTCAACTAGTTTCCAGGGTTTTGCTCTTGCTCCAAGTGATAGTTTGTCTTCTAGTTCAACGGAGTATTACGTGGGCAAAGATCTTGGCACCATAGCAGATGAACGCAAGGGAGGGTATATTCATCTTCCAAGCCGTCCGAGCATCAATGCACATGGGCTTCTTAGCCAAATATTGTTTGATGTTTGTGTGCCTAAGAATGTTGAGGATTGGGATATCAGGTCAAATTCGAAGAATGCTTTATCAACAGGTACAGGGAAGCATGTTCCATTTAATCCTATAAAATGCATGCGGCGTTCAAGGTTGTAAGATTGTTGACTGACAAATCCTCAGGTGGAGTTTTCTTCAAGGTTCAAATTTTTTGGGGATATGTAATGGGCACAAAAGATGTAAAGAGTATGTAAAGAGTATTACCTGAAATATGAGCCAAAAGGACTAACAGTTACCACCTTAGCTGTTCTTTAAGCACTGTGGACTTAAGTAATGTGATTAAGCAGCTTGTCTTTTTTTTTTTTAACGTAATTTGTACAGCTACTTCAACGGAAAAAAAAAATGGTTTGACAGAGAATATAGTGGGAACTGTAATTGTAACCTTAAGTTCTGTTCATAAAGAAAGTAGTCCTAATCACTGCTTCTGAGTTCGTTAAGAATCAAGGTTGTTTGACGTCGTTGAATAAATGGAATGCTACTCGATCTCTTTGTCTATCAATAAGTTTTGTCATGTATTGCTGTGTATTAATGTCCATCATTCTTGTTCTACAGACCTCATCCTACCTCTTCATAGTACTATGTTAGTGATTGCAAAATTCATAAATCAGACAATAATATAAATTGAGAGATTTGTTTTTATGTTTATAGTATATATGCTAGTTTGAATGCTCACTAGTTCAAACATTTGAAGCTCCAACATTTAATAAACTAAAAATCAAACAAATACATCATACTGATTTTTGGTTGACAATACAAGAAATATCTAAAAATTAATTTTAATTAGCAACTACTACAATATAAGATTTCTATAATTTAAGCAATTTCTATAACCTACTACCACATTTGTATCTTTTAATTCATGTTATATTTTTTCTACATAACATTTCATCATCTCTGAGTTGTCTCTCTATCATTGGTCCTGTATATGTGAAATTCATCAAATTAAAAGCTTGACTTGGGATTCAATACTATATTTTATTAATTAAATTAATAATTAATAATATAAGGGATATTTTAATTAAATAACTGTATATTTATACGTGCAAGTATTGAGCAAGGTGTATTATCCTCCATATTTGCCTTCCTCTTTATTAAATTTTGCAGGTAAGTCTCAGCTCCAGATCCATCTCCATTAAACAAATAATTATGTTCATTAAAAAATAAAATTGTTATTCCCTTTTTTATTTACAAATTTTTTAAGGCTTATGTTATGAAAATTATTAAATTTTAAGAAATAGAAAAGAAAATATTAGTTTATTATTACATAATTGATATGAACATAAACTTAATATTTATTTACTTATATTAAAAAAATGAAAAATTATATATGTAGAAACTATTGAAATAATAGTATCACTGATTATATGCCGAATTTTCATTCCATTTATGAATAAAAAAAATCCACTCCTTTTCTAGACAGCAGTGGGGGAACCAAATTTCTGATAGGAGCTGGAACAAACTCTTCTTTCTCCCTCTACGAAATAATATCTTATTTCCCTTCATATTTTATTTTTTCCAATTCAGTTCTTGGCAAGTCAAAGAAAGCAGAAAGAGTGTTGAAAGAGCGCAGGGAATTCTTCAGGGGTTGAATCCGGAACAATGAAGATATTGGTGACCGGTGCATCCGGTTTCCTCGGGGGAAGACTCTGCGACGCGCTGCTCCGGCAAGGTTACTCCGTGAGGGTTCTTGTTAGGTCCACTAGCGATATCTCTTCTCTTTCTCCGGATATTGAAATCTTCCATGGCGACATCACCAACTACGCCTCTCTCCTCGCCGCTTGCTCCTCCTGCACCATCGTCTTCCACCTCGCCGCCCTCGTCGAACCCTGGCTTCCCGATCCCTCCAAATTCTTCAACGTAAGTTCCCCCAACTCTCGCTCCTCTATCACCGAACCGCAATTCTCAATCGCTTTCCTCATTTTCATTAGGTCAACGTTGGAGGATTGAAAAACGTGTTAGCGGCGATAAGGGAGACTCGCACGGTGGAGAAACTCCTGTATACGTCGTCTTTTTTCGCCCTCGGACCAACGGACGGAGGCATTGCCGACGAGAATCAAGTGCAATTCAGAATCCTCTAGATGCTGTGTTTTGTGCATTTATTTATGGCGTTTTGATACTCTGAAGTCCGATTCTGATTCCAATTGTAATTGCAGGTCCATCACGAGAAATATTTCTGTACGGAATATGAGAAATCAAAGGTCGCTGCGGACAAGATTGCGGTGCAAGCTGCATCGGAGGGGGTGCCAATAGTGCTACTGTATCCTGGAGTAATCTATGGGCCTGGCAAGGTCACTGCAGGAAACGTTGTTGCACGAATGGTATATGATTTTTGTTGAATACTGGTCAGCTATATGATTAAATGACTATTTATTTGTATACATTTAAATGAAATTTGTAATGTTTAATATTTGGGTTTGTTTCATTTGATGATAGATAGTTGAACGCTTTAGTGGTCGATTGCCTGGTTACATAGGGTATGGAAGCGATAAATTTTCTTTCAGTCATGTTGAGGATGTTGTGGAGGGGCACATTTCAGCAATGAAGAAAGGACAAGTCGGGAGTAGGTACCTATTAACGGGGGAAAATGCGTCGTTCAACCATGTTTTTGATATGGCTGCTGCGATTACTGATACTAAAAAACCAGTGTTTAGCATCCCTTTGTGGGTGATTGAAGTATATGGGTGGCTCTCAGTTTTATTCTCCAGAATCACTGGAAAACTACCTCTCATCAGTCCACCGGTCAGTTCTCTCTTCTCTTTCCAAACATTAATTCTCAAGGGTTTCATCTTTTTTATTTTCTTTGCATACTCTCAAATAAATGATAAGTATTAAGTTTATTTATTTATTAAAACAGATGGTGTGTATCATATTAAAAATTAAAAATGTAGACCATTATTTATTTTTACTTTTTATTATTTTCTTTAATTTATTTAAAGTAAGATTCACTAGCATTATCTAAAACTTTAGAAAAAAATAGAAGAATATCTTTTATCACTTCTGGAGATCAGTTGAGCAGATTTTTAAAAATTAAATAATATTTGTTAAAATTTAAAATATAAAACATATTAAAGATAACTAATTAGAGTTTTTTTTTGGTGTGGTACTTAAGATGGAAAAAAATCCAAATTACAAAATTCAATCCATAATTATCCATGTTCATATTACTTTTAATCCATTTAAATTGATTTATTTCAAATCCAATCCATTTAATTGGATATGAATTAGATATAGATTGGATACATTTTTGGATTATTCAAATTGCATTTTGGGATGAATTTTGACTTGGCCCGATCCAAGTTAAGCCAAGACAATCTAGCGGATGTCGAGCCGAGTGGGCTCGAGCTGATGTCTAACCGAGCAGTCCCGGACCCATATCGAGTCGAGCGGGGCTGACCCAATTTCAAGTCGAGCGCACCCGGACCTTTGTCGAGTCGAACTGGCCTGGATCGATGTCAAGCCGAGTTGGCCGGGTCGATATTGAGTCAAGCAATCCTTTTTTCTAACTATATCCAAGCTCTAGTGATTTTTTTTTTCTAACTATATCCTTATTTTAAAATAATGGAAAAGGGAAAATCGATGTTACGTTGTGATTATTCTTTTAGTTGGAAAAATTGACGGTGGAGAAAGACATGAAAATTTGTAATACAATTTTTTATTTTTAGTAGAGGTAAAGATTGAATAAAGATACTTTAGTTCAAAGAATAGGTTGGATTTACTTAATGAATCCAACATTCAGAATAAAACTAATTAAAGTGGTTCTATCATTAATTATATTTACTTCAAATTCAAACCAAATCAATTATGACTGGTTCAGTTATTGGATTAGATTTTTATTTCAAACTTGAAATTTAATTTTGTTTCAAATTTTTAATGCTTGTTTGAAAACAAGAATTCCAAATGTGAACTCTTAACCAAAACAGAAAAGTGTTTTCTTACACTGATAATTCCGAATTCCTTGATCTTCTTGTTGTGCAAATCTTGGAGCAGACAGTACATGTTCTAAGACAACGGTGGGAGTATTCTTGCGACAAAGCTAAAAGTGAGTTAGACTATAGGCCAAGAAGGTTGAAAGAAGGACTTGCGGAGGTACTACTCTGGTTGAAGAACTCGAACTTGATAAAATATTAGCTAGTATTCCTGCACTTTTTTAAACATATACATATGATTCTCTTTTGGGCTGCACCTTACCTATATCATTCTAAAAGACAAAAAAGAAATAAAGCCACGATGCCATGTTACAATGTTTGTAATTCCTTTTTTAGTTCTGTTGTCCTTGTAGTTATTTAATCATTTGATGGTGATGACTACTGAGAGTTTGTTTCACCCTTAGTGCATCGATGAGTTAGTAAATTAACTTCATCCTTTTTTAGGGTTTTGAAGTGTTGTTAAAATTAATGGAAATACAATAGAAATATAAACACGAGTTTGGTTCTGTTTATTCTTTACTTTAACATATAAATACAATTATTATTAGTTGAAATTAAAGGTAAAGGTTAACTGAATGGAGTGTGTAGATGATACTTTTATTTATCTGGGGAAGGAATTTTTGTTCTGGTAATCAAGAGTATGTTAAAGATGTTTGAGAAGTTATGTCAGGACTTTAAAGTTAAATTTTTGTAAGATTTTTTGGTGCTATTGGTTTTTTTGGACCATATTATGGAAAGATTATGAGGATTTATTAACTGCAAGTTGCTAACTCTATCTTCTTCTTTTTTGCTTTGTACCCAAGAAGGATACACAAATACACTAACGATTTAATAACCTTAAAAGAAACATTAAGTGTTAGATAAATTTTTTAGGGTAATGTTACTGAAATATTACTTTTAGAATTTTTATAACGAATATTCATGTTTTAAATACTTGAAAGTTTCAATCTTATTCAACTGACTCTAGAAGTTCATTCCAAAAAGGTGTAATTATTTTTAAGATTCTAGAATCCTAAGAATATACTTTAAAGATCAATTTAAGTAAGTATGAATGTACTTGTAACATAACTTTTTGAGTTTTTTTTTTTAATGGATGTCAATATCATGCCTGACCATTGTTATAATTAATGCACTACGAATAAAATAGTTAGATTTTATCTATAATTCATTCTGATTATCTTATTCTTACTAGTTAGAAGGAGTAAGATTTAAGGCACGAAAATTTCTGATAAATTAAATTATAATGGTTGACATCGAACAGAAAATCTTTGGAAAATAGGTTCGACACTTGTGGTGTTTGGTTATAGATTGAAATTGGAGAATGAAGCTCAATAACTTATTTTACACCTAAATAATTGATTTAGGGAAGAAGTGATTATTAAACTGTCGAATTAAAATCTCAAAATATTTTCTACTTAAAATAATAATAATTTAAATTTAGTGATTTTAATTCAAAATAACTTGAGGGAAAATTAAATCACGAATGATAAAAATGACTTTATTATGTATGATTGAAAACTTTAAATTTACATAAAATGTATATAAGTTAAGTATTTTCTTTTTGATACACTAATTTATTTCATATTCAAAGTAATTTTTGCCAGAATTTGAATCCTAAATTATCTTGTTAAGGGACACAAATATTACAATTTTTAGTAAGTCCTATAGTTTAATTTTCTATTTGAATATATTTATTTTAATGTTATTTTAATTAACTAAATATTTTTTAAAATGCATAGGTCTAAAATTTAATTGGATAAAAAATATATAATTAAAATTGTGACAATTTCAAAATTTAATAACTAAAACCTAGGGAAAAATTAAAAGATTAAAAAGGTGAATAGATATATTAAAAAATTAATAAAATTTTATTTTATTCAATCTATAGT
>Ga0123341_1003400_pt1 | contig 13632 bp, 10 predicted proteins | sample Turbeapinknodule_FD_89959 | JGI IMG/M metagenome (GOLD analysis project Ga0123341, IMG submission 89959) | Root nodule microbial communities of legume samples collected from Mexico - Turtle bean Mexico pink nodule | ecosystem: Host-associated > Plants > Roots > Nodule | place: Mexico: Nepantla... | reverse complement strand
GTGGCGAGGAGGGTGGGGGCGGCGGAGGAAGAGTCGTCGGAGAGTGTGATGGGAAGGTGGGTGATGTGGCCGAAGAGGAGGCCGTGGATGGCGGAGGGGGAAGTGGAGAAGCGCTGGATGAGGGATGCGAGTGTGGGGCCGGAAATCGCGATCTTCTGCAATGGTGGATCGTCCATGGCGGCGCTGAGAGAGAGATTGGTGCGAACAAGGGATCTTTATTCACAGTAGAGAGTTTGAGTCTGTTTTACTTTACCAGTACAGATTCAAGAAACGGTGATACGAAGACACTTTCTGGTGATTCTTTTTTTATGCTATATTGTATTCACAATTTGTTCTGTTAATTGAAATTCTTACAAAAATGTCACAATAGTTTCGTAAATCTTATATTTCGTTAACTGTTTTAAACATTTAATGAAATAATTTAAAATATAATCATTTTGTATTGGTAAATTATAATTCTATCACAAATTATTGTTCATATAATTTATAAAATAATTACTATAATAATTACTGAATGTAATGATTTGGAATTAGATAATCGTATGAAATTATTTTACACTAAAAATAAGTATTATATATTTCAATAATGAAATTATTTTATCGTTCTCATTTCTCTCACACGGTCACGCAGTTCTCATCTTCTCATTTTCTCTCTCCACTCTCTCTGCATTTATTCTTTTTCTGATTTCTTCTCTCGAAGCAATCACTCTTTTAGTTTTCTTTTTCTAGTTTCTCCTCTCAAAAAGCAATCGCTTTTTTAGATTTTACCCTATAATTTCTACTAATGTTTTTGTTACAAATGGCTCTATCGTATCTTCAACCACAATGAGGGAAGATATTTGCCTTATTTTTTACAATTGAAAAAGCAACACTACATATTTTATCGAAAGCATATTACATAGTTTTTAGGTTTTTCTTCGCAATAAGGCTTTTCCTTATTATCAGAGTTCGACGTACAATACAAGTTCAGAGGCCCTATCAAAGGCTAAGTCTATGCTGATTTCGTGGTAGAGCTCTTCTTGGCAGATGCACATCAAGAAGAATCCAACTTCCGATGGGTGTTCTCTGTAGATGGGTCCTCTAACCAACAAGGCAGCGAAGCGGGTGTCATCCTGGAAGGGTCGAACGAGTTATTGATCGAGTAGGCCCTACAGTTCGCCTTCAAGGCCAGCAACAACCAGGCGGAGTATGAAGCCCTGATTGCTGGCATACTGTTGGCCAAGGAGATGGGTGTGCAGAGTCTGCTGGCGAAGAGTGACTCTCTGCTAGTTACAGGTCAGGTAACAGGGGAATAGCAGGCCAAGGACCCCGCAGATGGCAGCTTATCTAGAATATGTCCAAGTATTGAAGAAGTCATTTGCGGTATTCGAGTTGGTACATGTCCCTAGATAGCAAAATGCCTGAGCTGACTTGCTAGCTAAGCTCGCCAGTTCAAGTAAGGGGGCAGACAGAGGACCGTCATATAGGAAACCCTGAAGACACCTCGAACCTTCACCGCAGATAATTTGGTGGAGGTCCATCAGGTTAGCACGTCAGGAGGAGGGAAGAGGAGTCATCGATCACTGTCTCAGGAGACACTAAGAATGCCCAGGATAAGCATATACCCAATTCGTTGGGAAGAGTCATTGCAGGTCTGCCTGGTTGAAGGAGGAGAAACCTGGATGACGCCCTACAAGAGTTACCTGGCGATGGGATACTCCCGCTGGAACCCACAGAGGCCAGGAAAATAAAGAAAAATTCGACCAAGTACACCCTCATTGACGGAGACTTGTTCAGACACGAGTTCACCCACCCTATTCTGGTGTGTGTAAGTGGCGAGCAGTGTGCACGAATAATGGCAGAACTCCATGAAGGGATATGCGGGAGCCATATCGGTGGTCGATCTCTAACATCGAAGGCCATTCGTGCAAGATACTATTGGCCAACCATAAGGGAAGACTGCACGAGGTACGCACAGCAGTGCAAGCAATGTCAGCAACACGCTAACTGGCACAAGGCGCCACCAGAAGAGCTCATATCGATTTACAGCCCTTGGTCATTCCATACCTGAGGAAACGATATACTGGGACCCTTCCCTTTAGCGATACGGCAGATGAAGTACCTCGTGGTCGCCATAGAGTATTTCACGAAGTGGATAGAGGCCGAGCCAATGGCACAGATTACGGCCCACAAGATTCAGCACTTCGTGTGGAAGAATATAGTATTCCGCTTTGGAGTACCGAAACGGTTGGAGTTTGATAATGGCACCCAGTTCGCAAGCCAACAACTGAGAAGGTTATGTACAAAAATTGGGACAAAGCAGGTGTTTGCATCAATCGAGCACCCTCAGACGAATGGGAAGGTCGAGTATGCCAACCGAGTCCTGCTCAGAGGCCTGAAGAGAAGGCTGAAGAAGGCCAAAGGGACCTGGGCAGAAGAAGTCCCTAGAATTGTGTGGGCTTACCACACCACTCCCCAGTCCACCACCAGAGAAACACTATTCAGCTTGGTGTATGGGTCGGACCTCGCCACGCTTCCAGAACTTCGTGGCTGAAGAGTCCAATGAAGAGAGGAAGGTGAACCTGGATCTACTGGATGAAGTAAGGGAGGAAGCGAGAATTAAAGTTGAAGCCTTGAAGAGAAGGGTGGAATACAAGTACAACTCCAAGCTGAGACCTTGCCAGTTCCGGGTGGCTGACCTGGTGATGCGAAAGGCCCACCCGTACCAGCTAGAGAACAAGGTGTTCCCCAAGTGGACTGGTCCTTTCAGGGTGACAGAGGCCCTGGGGAACGGGGCATACAGGCTTGAGACATTGGAGGGCGACGCGATTCCTCGCACATGGAATGCGACCCACCTCAAGTTTTACTTCAGTTGAACTATTAGCATAGTACACAGTTTTTAGGGGACACTATTTTTCCCTTCCAAGGGTTTTTTAACGAGGTCACCCAATAAAATTTCGGTTGAAGTATATTCTCGAATATTTTGTACAATGTAGTTACGAACCATTCACCTGGGTTAGAAGTCTTGAAAGCCAGAAAGGCAGGTTCGCAGAGAACACCTCCCCCTCGAGTGAAAACGCCAAGGCTAAACAGTATGGTTCGCCAGTAAAATCCTCTCTCGCCTTTGCGCGAAGATGAGGTCAGTTACAAACCGTTCACTTGGATTAGAACTCTCAGGTCCGGGGAAGGTAGGTCCGCAGAGGACACCTCCCCCCATCCTCGAGTGAAAATACCAAGGTGGAACAATAGGGTTCGCCAGTAAGACCTTCCCTTGACTTCACACAGCAAGGGCGAGGTCAATTATGAGTCTTCCCCATGGGTTAGAAGTCTCAGAGAAGGGCAGGATAGTTTGTAGAGAACGCCTCCCCCTTTTGAGTGAGAACCACCAGGGGTAAGAAGTACGGTTTGCCAGCCAAAATCCTCATCTGCCCCTGTGAGGTAAGGACGAGGTCAATTATGAACCTTCTCCATGGGTTAGTAGTCTCAAAGGAGGGCAGGACGGTTCATAGAGAACGCCTCCCCCTTTGAGTGAGAACGTCAGGGCTGGGAAGCACGGTTCACCAGTTAAACCTTCCCTTGACTTCATACAGCAAGGACGAGGTCAGTTACGAGTTTCTCCTTGGGCTAGAAGTCTTGAGACTGGGTAGGATGGTTCGCAGAGAACACCTCCCTCTCTTGAGTGAGAGCTTCGTGATGGAGGCAGTATGGTCCAACGGTTGAACCCTCTTCAACCCCAGTGTGGTTAGATCGAGGTCAGCGACGAACTTCTGCTTGGGTTAGAAGACTCGAAGCGGGATAGCGCAGAGAGCATCCCCCTCTTGAGTGAGAACGCCAAGGCGAAGACAACACGGTTCACCAGCGGCATCAGCCAGGCATCTCCTTACTTAGTAGAGTAGGAGCGAAGTTAGTCAGTGGATCTCTCTTATCTTTGTGTAATGAAGGTGAAGCTAGTTAAGGGTTTTGTGTGCACATCACCGCTACCTTAAGCCGCTGAGAAGAGGGTAAGGTCGAGTGAGATGGTGGGCAAACGCACTACCTAGAGTATGAATGTTCATCAGACGCGTTGTTAGCAGTGTTAGTGCGAGGCACGACAGTTAGCAACCAAGGCGAAGAAAGCAAATTAAAGGCAAGCAGATCTATAAATAAGACAAGATATATATATATATATATATATATACATATTATATATTGTTCATCTACGAATTAAGCAAGTTAAACTCTGGGAGTGAGTTGCCCATCAACGACCCGTTTTGACGTTGCGAAGGGTGAGATGTCCATCTCAAGGTGCACGCAGGCAACCTGAGCAAGGGCATCCTCGAACCCTGCTCCATATGCGTTAGTGGCGTCTTCGATGAGCTCTGCCTCAGTCTTCTTGAATGTTTCGGCCTGTTGGGCAAGCTCACCTTCTACGCGGCCAAGTTGGACTTCTTGCTGGGTGGCCCTTTCTTCCAGTTTGGCCATCTTGGCCTTGGTCCCCTCAGCCTGATCCTCCAAATCAATGACCCTATTGCGTAGGGGTAGGATCTTTGCCTCCAGCTGAAGGTTCTCCTGGCCCTTGTCGAAGAGCTGCTTCTTGGTCTCCTTCTTTGATTGGCGGAGGTAGCTCAACTCTTGGGTCAAGACCGTTTCGCGGTTGGCAAAGACCTGAGCTTGGCGAGCGAGTTCCTCCTTCATCCTCGCCTCGCCCTGGCTCTCGAAGGCAAGAGAAGTAACAAGGAACTCACCAAGGCTTTGGCCTATACGATCCTTCAGCAAGTCTCCACTGCCTCCTTCTCTTGGAAGCACTTAAGGACGTGCTGGAGGACGACGGGAATGGCAAGCGATAACGCCTTTCCACCGATGAGAATGCCATGTGTGCGTCTAGGATTGAGTATGGTGAGATGCCACCTCAGAAACGCTTCGTGCGTCGCGCCACACCTACCCATTAGGAAACGGCCACGTAAGCCACCAAAGCACTCAAAAAGCCTTTTCGCTTAGCCAAGCTCAGCTCGAGCCTGGGAGGCTTGTGTATTGGACAAAGCGCTCAGTGCTTAGTGGTCGGAACTCAGTGCATGGTGTGGTTAGATCAGCTTGGTTGTTGGACCTATAAAGAGGGTCATGTGTTTGGCCCAGCTTCGTGAGTAAGCCCGTTGAAACATAATTAAAATAATCATTTTATACATTAGTATAAGGTTATTAGTAAAGGTTATTTTTGAACCTAGGGGTACGTATAGTGCATGTGGTGGTTAGGTCACGCAAACACCTTTTTGTTATAATGTATGACTTTAAACTAGAGGGGGGGTGAATGGTTTAAAGAGGGTTTTTGCAAACTTTTTAGTCTAGAATGAAATTCCTTAAAGAAAACTTGATTTCAGAACTCAGTTTGCCAAAAACACAAAGCAATTTAGCACAGCACCAGAAAAACAATCGGTTGTTTCGCAGAAACAATCGGTTGTTTATACCAGTTAAAATATACAAACTGAAATTAAAGAGTTTAAGGGATAGAGAGATTGCACACACAGTTTATACTGATTCACTCTTAAACCAAGAGCTACATCCAGTCTTCTCAGAAACCACTGGGGAATCCACTAAGCAATCAAACCTAGATTACTTACACACACCATCAAAGAAGTGACCTTGATCCCCTCAAGACACAGACTTCCTTTGGCTCAACACATACACCACCAAGAATGCTGATCTTGACAACCTCAAGAGCACACAACACTTCTTGGCCTATCACACCAGAGTTTACACAAAATACAGAAGGATTACACTTGTTACAGAATGATCTGAAATCAATACAAGATGAAAATCCTATTCCACTCTCTCTTGATCAAAGCAATCTCAAAGCAATCTTTAACTCTTCAAAAGAAAAATCAGTGAAAAACTCAAATATGTTTTTCTATGATTAAATCTCAGTTCTTGTTTGTTACAAAAGCTGAACAAACTCTTTATAGCTTTAAAAGATTGGTCAAAGCATTTAAAACACGAGCGCATTCAGTTATAAAATCATTTAAACTTCACTCAAAGCACAAAATAGTTTTCTGTTATGGTTTGAAAACAATCAATCGGTTGTTTTGGTTTGACAACAAGTCAACCACCAAAAAACAGTTTTCAACCTTTCTCAAAACACCTAAGTATTAAACAATCGATTGTTTCGACAAAACAACAAGTTGTTTTTCACTTAGTTTGAAAAACACTTTCAATTTAAAAGGTTTGAGAATACTTAAGCTTTGGATTCAATCAAGAGTGGATTACACAGATAATCTACCCCATATCCTATTCTAAAACACCTCAGCAACAACAAGCACATCAGGCCTTCCATCAAACTCAAAGAATTTGGATTCTTCAAAGCTTGAACACACTTGATTCAACACTTTTAACCTAAGTGTGTGTTTTAGGGCACACAGTGTTTAAGTTGCATGCATAATGAAAGATGACGGTGCACCATGAGTTAGGGTGCCCTCGTAGACAAAATGTTCCATGTTATTGAAGCCTAAGAAAGTGCCTAGTTGGCATGTGGAATTTTTTGTTATTAGTTTATGCTCTCATTAAGAGATAAGATTATTTTCTGTTGTAGCACCTTGAGTGAAGGTGCTCGTAAGCAGAATGTGTTTCTGTTACGTATGCTTTCGGTTGAGATTAGATTTTCATGAGAGAAAGTTGTTACAAGAGATAAACTATAAAAAAGGGCTTGGACCTCAGGTAAAGGTACATTATTTCTGAGATTGAAACTAAATACTTCTTTGTTTTTAGTAAGCTCTTACTGACTTGATCATCGAAGTGTGATCAACAGGTAGGACTCCCTCTATTTCAACGGAGCCACGTTCAGTACAACAAGACGTAGGACAAATTCAAGAAGAGATAGACGGAGCTAGAACTTGTCACCAGAGTCAAATAGTGAGAAAGTCAACCAATGAGAACATAACTTAATCTATTAAATTTAACTTTCTTTATCTCATTAAAAATCAACTTTTGCTTAATTTTTTAAAATGAAATGAATATGATAGTAAAATCTTTGATTGCCAGAATTTGTGAATGGACATTTGTTCCCCATTAATAATAGGATTGTTGTCTATTACGGGTAAATTACTATTAATTGTTGGGAAAACCTAAAAGTTCAATAATTAATTAATTAAATTTAAATTTAAATAATAATATTGCTTAAAATGTGATTCGTCTGCAAAAATTCATATTGAGAGTTTATAAAATTGATTACCAAATTTTGAATTTTCTCTTTTTTAGTTTCTCTTTTTACATATTTTTTTATAACATGCACTTTTCATATATAACTCACCTTACACACTAAATCATTATCACGGTTCGTAATTACAAATTTTAAAATAAAGAGAGATTTATTTAAGTAAATATATAGTGATATAATATACAACAATCTCTTCAGCTTTCCCATAAATTGTGTAGAATATTTTAAATAAAATATTGCCTTATTCAGCTTTTGTTTTGATAGTGAAGGCATAATACTTCTGTGGAGGTAAATGATATTTCTTTTCAACGTTGTCAAAGAATTTAATGCCATACATTGCTCACCATTATAGGATTATTGTTTATTAAGTGTAAAAGACTATTAATTGTCAGAAAAACCTAAAAGTTCAATAATAAATTAATTAAGTTAAAATTTAAATAATAATATTGGTTAAAATGTGAATCATGTGAAAATTTTGTATTGAGAGTATACCAATTTTTTTTTTAGTTTTTCTCTTTACTCCTTCTTTTACATAATTTTTTTTAACATGCATTTTTCATTCATAAACCACCTTACACACTAAATCATTATCACAGGTCATAATTATAAAATTATTAAAATAAAGAGAAAAAAAGTTGAAGCCTAAACCCTAAACATTGTTTTTCCCTAATAAATCCAGAGTTGCTATTATAATCTCCTAATAAATCTAGCCTTGCTATTATAATTATAGCTTTTATACTATTGCTTTTCATATTGTGTTGATCACCACTAGTTAAATTACCTCAGAATATGATGGAATAATAGAAGATACAGGATTTCAGAAGTGCATATTCTCAGTCAAAACACATAGGTTAAAAAATCATAATTAATTTGTAATCTAATTATGTACATATCTTTGACTAGGAATACACAAAAGAATGAGCAGCAATCAACTCCAGAAAAACCAGAAATTGGTAATATTAACAGTAACCATTTTCATCATGTTTATTAATTTTTGTATTTGTAAATTCCTATTATGTAAAACTAGAAATTAACAGGAAAACCAAAACTTCTCAGCATGGTTAATGAAACTCAAGAAATTGAACCTCAATAAGAAAATTCTGCATTGGAAGTTGAGAAGGTTTCCCTTGCTTCTTCTGATCAGGAAAAGAGAAGGTATCAACAATTAAATCACGTAGCATATTTCTTAATTCTAAGAGTTTTAACACAATCCAATGAGTCACCCTAGAGAAAAAAAGATGGTAGATGACCATATTTGTTGATAGAGGCAGACCACTATTTTGGGGACAAACCCCAAAATGATGAGACTCTAAATCTTCAATTCCAGCCGGAGACGCTTGGAAATACCAAAAGTAGGCCAAAGAGTTGGTCAAATGTCAATTCCAAATAAATGTCCACACAATGTTGTGGCCTTCTTTATCTACTCGTTGTCTTCAAGTGCCTTCTCTGTTTTAATACACACAAATTAATATTGGTAAACTTCCAGAAGCACATATGCATTATATGTATGTATGAATAATCATTTCCAAAAACTGGTTAGATAAAACTCATGAATTTTATTGTATTATGTATATTAACAGTATTCATGCAAACTTTGCATTGTGTTTCTAGCATTCATCCCATGTTAATAAAAATAAGGCAATATTTAATTGGTAGCAACAAAGAATTCATAGATGAAGTTTGGGAGTCAAATAGCCAAAACATAATTGGTGTCATTGGTAAACAACAGTGAAAAAAAGAGAGGAAAACTTGAAGCTTCTTAAATGAAGTGTCTATTGTAGCTTTATAATATAACTGGCAAAGTAAGCAGATAGTAAGCAAACCTTATTATTAGCTGAAGTCATACCAAAACCTTAAGTGTACTTAGTAACAACTATATGTCCCTATCTTCATGTGAAATAATGTCTTTTCCTTCATCTTCTTTTACACTAGAAAAGAAGCTGAGTTGACTAATGTCAGTTCACATAATTATTATGTGTAAATTCTGCAATGATATCCCATCTCTTTTTGTCACAATAATAACATGAACAATTCTAGTACATAATAATTTGCAGACCTTTTGCATGATACTACAACTAGATATATGAAGACTAATTTATCCCCTACTTCTAGATCAAAATTGCAACTAAAAATTATGAATATTATATTAACACAGAATGACATTTCTAGTGGGAAGATTTTAATCATTTTAATACAAATTATTATCAGTTGGGTTGTTGAATAAGCACTATGCAATTCAACACTCACCTACCACAAAACTAACAGATTCAACATTCATGGAAGGTACAAGTGATTCTTGAATAGGCTTAGTTGGTTCTTGGTCCTGGTTGATAATACAAGCTCCAATTTTTAAAAGTAAGAAAACTAAAAAATGTCAGAGTTCGATCAAGCTTGGAAGGCCTGTTGTAACAATGTTGGTAAACTTTGTTCCAAAATTCATAAGAAAAATTGAAATACATGGGCATAACTCCCTATGTTTGTTACTTGAGAAGGGTCGAACCTGATATTCCACATGATCTTTTCAACTTTTCAACTCAACTAATAGAATAAACAAAACTCGTTCTAAATATCCATATTTTACTGCACAATTTTTGAACTTATCAAAATAAGATTTGTTTTCATTTAATCAACAAGCAATATAATATAACTCAAATTCAACAATGTAGTGAGTTCATTTGACTAATTGTTGCAACCATATAACAAATTCAAAAGGGTCTGAGTTATAACATCAAGGAGATACAGAGCATTAAACTCCATAGGTTAAAAACTGCTCAGGTGTTGGTGAGAAGCTGAGAGAATCCTTTTTCATAATAGCAGACAATCATTTTATAAAAGAGAAAAAGTTACAAGAAATTTGGAGGACAAGGATCCTCCACAATGAAATGGAAAGTTTTAAGCAAATAGAAAGAGAAAACATGTGAAGGAAAGCAATCCACTTCCTTTGCATCTGAATATCAAAGGCAGGCTTCTGCCACAAATCCAACTATTGCAGCATGGGATAGGAAATCCATGAGGAACCCCAGCCTGTTCAAAAATGTTAATTGTTAAAGCCAAAGAAAAATCACTCTCAATAATAAACAAATAAATCACCAATCACCCATTTTGTTAGTTGCTTTTACTATATATACTAATTATAAAAATTATGAAAGAAACATGTGGAGGGTTTATGGATATAAATTAATTGATCACCTGAAAAGTCTGTAGGAAGTCTGAAAGATGCCAGCCAAGAGAGTAGCGAGTAGAATTAGCTTTATATAACCCACTGGATCAGAAGCAGGGTCTACAATTTCTCCATCATTGAGGATAACAACAAAGAAACCAGTGCCACGAGATCAATTGTTATCTCTCTAGAAGTTCCCATCACAGCATATACCAGTGGTGGTACCAAACTTGTTTCTAAATTACATATTAGTAAGAAACCAAAATCAAATATCGAACATATTAAAAAGTGGTAATGAATGATAAGTAGGAAAAAAGAAATTTACAAAGCCCATATTGATGATCAAGAGGTGCCAAGGTTGCATATCCAATGCTAAATGTGGAAAATTGGAAACATCACACAAGTAGAAGTAGTGTTATTTGAAGCCAAGATATAAATCATTTGCAAGTTATAGTTTAGTTAGAATAACATGTGATATGTATACCTGGGGAATACAGAGACTAGCAACAGTGAGGCCTGCAAGAAGATCTTTTCTGAACTTAGTAGTAGTGTAGTTTCTTCCCCCAAGCAAGAATAGGAAAAACAACCTGCAGAATTGATAGAAAGAGTGTGCGTTTATAGTGGGAAATGGTTTTCCTCGCAGAATCTGCAACCACATGCCATGGACTTGGGGCTCAGGAGCGTTAAGAATCCACTAAGACCTTACATCCTGTGCGTTTTTCTCAATGTCCACTTGCATGTGCGAATCCTTTTATTTGCAGGTTTCCAAACCTTCAACCATGAAGAATCCGAACCTTCAAACACATACTCAAATAAACTCGTAGGAAACATGAACAAACATAAGTCAACACAAACACGACATACGACATGGGTGAGGTTTGCACCCACTTATATACAATGAAATATCTTAATCATGAGATCTCCAACACACGCTAGGATAAATTCTAAATTACTATTACGAAGTGAACTTAAACCTAACTCAATACTATAAAACTGACTTATAAGGTGAGGTTTGCACCCACTTATATACAATGAAATATTCTAATCTATAGTGGACGTAGGATCTCCAACAGACAACTTCGAAAAATTTAATCTTGTAAAACATAAGAGACTAGAGTTTGAATTCAAACCTCTACTAACTCTGTGTATTACTAGAGGTTTGGAAAACTTCTCCTCTCGCGTCCTATTAGAGGTTTTACTAAACTGCACTAATAAACTTTTATTAAAATAATTTGTAGTGATAATGATATAATATAACGTAGTTGAGATATAATAGTTGTGCATGTTTGAAAATTCATTAAGGATGAAAAAGGATCACGTAAATAGTAACTTATTTGCTTCCAAACATTTTACATCCAATGTAAAATTACATTTGAAATAGAGTACAGTCTCTTCTGCTTTCCCATAAACTGGGCAGAATATTTAAAATGAAATAACGCTTTATTCAACTTTTGTTTTGACATTCAAGGCAAAATACTCATATGTGGAGGTAAATGTATTTCTTTTCATGTTATCAAAGAATTTAATGTCATACACTACTTTGTATCATTTTCTATATGTATGTAATTTATGACTTCGCGTCGTTCCAATGTAGAGTCTATTCAGTTTTCTTTCATCTCCCTAACAATATATGAAATATTTTTTACAATATAATTAAATATATAAAGGCTATAATATAAATATATTAATATTAATTGATTAATATATATATATATTGAAATATTAGTATATTAATTAACTTAACTAATATATATTAATATTTATATTACATCCATTAATTTTTATTTTCTTAATTACAATTTCCCAAAATTATCATTATTAAACTAAATAAAGTGTATCTTACGTTATTGGAACTCAAAAGATCTACTCGAGATATCATATTCTTATATGGTGGGTTGATGATTAAGGCCAATCACAAAATAAAAAGGTTTTATCTCCTACAATTTAACATTATGTTATACTTATAATGCTATTATTCATTTCAAATATAGTTCAGTTTAAATTTATATATTTTTATAACCAAGTTGATTTAATTTTGCCTTTCATATTTAAAATGTTGATCAAGTGAGCTATGTATACTTGATTAAAATAAAATGCAGTTGAATAAAGATAATCATAATGTTTTAACAAATTATAAAGTTAGTATATTACTTAATTAGATGACAGATGAATATTATATAATTTTATATCATGTGCATTTAATTTTATATCATGGGCATTTGTGTGTATCGAAGAACTCTAATAAGAATTATGATGAGGTAAATAACAATCATTACTACAAAAATATAAAAACAATGATAAACGCACTCATTCAAAACATGGTGATATTTTTAGAATTAACTTCATTTAAGAATGTAACTATTTGTAATAGTTGCATTATTAAATAAAGCGTTTTATTTAAGAATACAGTTTTACCTAATAACTGCATTCTTAAATCAAATCACATTGTTTAAGAATGCAGTTTTACCTAATAGTCGCATTCTTAAAACATTTCTTATCCTAACTCTGAAGTGTGTCACTTACGCTGATACAAACTGACAGATAACTAAGGACACAACAAGCACTTCCCAAATGGGTCAGTCATCTCAAGATACAAAGCCAGACCCCATCAAGCCTCGAGAAAGAATCAACAAAAGAAGAAGCTATAAACCCGAATATTAGAACTTCTTCCTTTTGGTCTTCTTAAACAAATAGAATATGTTTGTAAATAATTTAGGCTCACTTTAGGGGTCTAACTAGCAAATATAGGCTATAATAAGGCGCCTTTAGCATAATAGGGGGTGTATGTATCATTTTAACTTGTTCTTAACCCTTTAGGAAGACAATTTGACCTAGTTTCTAGAATGACAAGCCTAGGGTGCGGGTTTGACTTAGTCAAACCCTAAGGCTGCCAATTTACTATAGGCTACCCATTGTATTTTACAAGTTGAATTTGAATGAAGTAAAGAAACTCTGCACAAATTGTGTGAGCTCTTAGTGAGACTTATGTCTCCTTAGGTTTGAGGTCTTATCTTGAGTGGATTTGGGAAGCTCTCAAGTGGCGGCCAACACACTCATCTCAGAGCACATCACACTCTAAATGGTGTGACATTTCTCACCCACCATCATAAGTTTTCTCATTCCATTTTCCTTCCATTTCTCCATTCCATTTATGTTTTTGTCTCTTAGTTTTCTTATTTGTTGCTCTTGGGTTTCACTCATAGTTATGAGTGTGGTGCATCATTTGGGGGGCCATGACCACCATTGATGTTTACCTTGTGCCCATTTCAATTCCGCAAATTGCATCTCATCCTCACTATATCTTGTTTTT
>Ga0123341_1003398_pt1 | contig 13633 bp, 6 predicted proteins | sample Turbeapinknodule_FD_89959 | JGI IMG/M metagenome (GOLD analysis project Ga0123341, IMG submission 89959) | Root nodule microbial communities of legume samples collected from Mexico - Turtle bean Mexico pink nodule | ecosystem: Host-associated > Plants > Roots > Nodule | place: Mexico: Nepantla... | reverse complement strand
CTAGCAACCAACACAAGAATCTAAAATAATTAGTAGTTAAAATCTTAGTAGTTAATAAGATATCAATTTAAAAACTAATTTATAAATTTTATTAATAATAGAAACTACTTTAGATACCAATAATTTTTTTAGTTTCTAAAATAATATCTAATTTAGTTAATACAGTGATTAATTATTTTTTTTCTCTAAAATTAGTCTCTATTTAATGATTTTCTTATAATGTATATTTCCATCTGGTATGTAATATAGTTTTATAAAATAACTTTTGCTTATTTTAATTCAAGACTCACTTCATTTCACTTATCTTAATTAACTACGTATGCATGGATTCCAAAAATGCATGCAATATCACACTTTGAATCATTCTCCTGTTATGAGAATTTGTCCATGCATCAATTCAGCAACCACCTTCTGAAAATGGCACTGAATAATTCTCCACAACTCCTGAAAAATAGCACAACCCAAGAATCCTTCTAACATAAGCAAATGTTAGGAATAATCCACGTGGCATTAGACAAACCTCGTGAATAACGCAATTCTCAACCAAACTTGCATATAAATATGAAGAGTGTAGGAACTAATCTTCATCTCAAACTATAATCATTCTTCATCTTCATTCATTACATTCAATTCATTCGTTAAAGTTCATTACAGTTCAAAAGATGGATCCTCAGAAGATGAACTACCAGGCTGGAGAGGTTGAGGCCCAACAAGCTCAAGGTCAAGCTCAAGCCCAAGGCCAAGCTCAGGTTTTCTTACTCCTCATGTAAATTTAGTCTTTTGGACTGTTTCTTAATGCACCTCCATATCTTCTTTTCCCACCCCATATTTCGAATTACATAATCCAGAAGTTAATCTCAGTTTTGGAAATAGCTTACAGATTATGTAATCCATAATATATTTTTAAAAAATGGTATTCTGGATTATATAATTCGGAAGTCTGGATTTGAGAGTAGCTTCCAGATTATGTAATCCAAACACACATTTAAAATAAGGTTTATATGGATTACATAATCCGGAAGTTAATCTCATATTAGAAAAGACTTCTGGATTGTGTAATACAGAAACTAATCATGCATCTGAAAAAAGATTTTCAGATTTTGTGATCCAGAAAACGAATTACAAATTTAGGAAAACTACTTTCAGATTACGTAGTCTAAAATATTGTATAAGGACATTTTTAGAAATATTAAAATTTATGGAGTGCAGGAATAAACAATAAACAGTTGTCTTTTTGGATGTGCTCTAATTTTGTATTATGTAATTTAAAAACCATATTTTTTGAATGTACAATGGGAAAAGGCTAACAACTTGATGGACATGGCTGGCAATGCTGCTCAATCTGCTAAGGAAACCATGCAAGAGGTTCCAATTTTGAACTCATAAAATTGAATGCTTTGTTATAAACTACTCAATACATTAATGTACATGTTTTTCTTAATTGTATATGCAGGCTGGTCAGCAGATGATGGCATCAGCACAAGGAGCAGCTGAAGCTGTGAAGAATGCAACTGGAATGAACAAAAATTGAATTAATTAAGAGGGATATGCACGGATCCTGATCATCCAGTTTCACTTAGATTTTGTTTTTCCTTTTTCTGTATTGCTTGTTTCTTCTTGCTGTGAGAGAGCATTGTTTAAGAAATGCTGTAGTTTGGTTTTTGTTTTCAGTGTACTCCTTTTTATGAGACCTCTATAATGTAGCTCTCATTTCATTATTCAATAAATTTTTTAGCATAATTTAATACTTCTAAATTTCCCTCATGATTAATGAGAAATTACACATATGGTTATTCCAATAGTTGATTATATAGCAAAAATCAATGTTAGCACAACTTGTCAGAACTTGCAGAGTCAGAATTTAGCATTAGTGGTTTCGATAACCGATAACGAGTGACTTGATAAGTCTAAAATGACTCTGATATCATATTAAGAAATAAACTTTAAACCTAACTCAACCTCATAAAACGACTTATAAGATGAGATTTGCATCCACTTATATATTATGAAATGTCTTAATATTTAGTCGATGTGATAAAAGTAAAATTTGATGAGAGGCTAATTCAGTTCATTTGCATTTTCTCCTTAAAAATGACTATTAGATTAATTGGTAATTATGTTCTCTTCTTGCTTATGTTGGTACATGTAACACATTCTACTATCAGCAGATGTGTATCCTCCATCTACACGAAGATTGTGTGCTGTTATGAAGCCAGACTCATCACTAGCCAAAAACAGAGCAGCATGTGCCACATCTTCAATGGTTGCACCTCTCCCCTTAAGTAAACTTGCCCTTGTCCCAATATATTCATTCAAACATTCAGGGGTAATATCAACATTAGCAAACCTTTTAAAGGCACTGATAAGCATCTGAGAGGGAATCCCATGTGGGGAGATGCAGTTAACACGAATCAAATGCTCTCCCAGTTCACAAGCAGCACTTCTCACCAATCCATCTATTGCTGCTTTTGTCATGGTATAGCCATGCAAGGCCAAACCACCCATGACTGCTGCAACACTAGAAGTGCATATGATGGATCCTCCTCTTTGGCCTTTGATCATTGCCCTTGCAGCATGTTTGATTCCATGCACTGTTCCATGAAGGTTGATGGAAAATAAATGCCTCACTTGCTCCATGTCAATGGTTGTGATGCTTCTTCCCTCAGGGCCTCCAATTCCAGCATTGCTCAGCATGATGTCCAGATGGCCCTTCCATGACACTGCAAGGTTAATGGCTGATTCAACATCATCTTCCTTTGAGACATCACAGTGTATGTAGCGTCCCCCTATGGACTCTGCCACATTGGCTCCTAGATCATCAAGCACATCAGCAATCACCACATGTGCTCCATTTTCTGCAAACAGTTTAGCTGCAGTTGCACCAATTCCTCTTGCACCACCAGTTACTACTGCCACCTTATCAGCTAGCCTTAACAACAAATTAAAAACATGGTTAAATTACAAACATATTAAGTGGACCGAATGACACGATAACAGATAGTCTGATAAGTTTAACAAATAGTTATTAGGATAAAGTCGAAAATGACTCTGATAGCATATTAAGAAATGAATATCTGATATCATATTAAGAAGTTGACTTTATGCCTAATTCAACCTCGTAAAACTGGTTTGCACCTGTTTATATACTATGAAATACTTTTATCGCTAGTCTCTAACATAACAAATCTTATATTTAGTTTAACATTATTATCGATTTTCTGAAAAAAATGTACGATGTACAAGATAACAGTGTGCTAACCTTTTTGCAGATGGTTTGGGAGTTTCTATGTTCTGAGTCATGTGTGGTTCCATTTCATTGATGTATTGTTTTGTGGATCTTTGTATGATCAACACTTAAATATTGATCAGTTTGTGTGTAGAAATGCTTTGGTCCTGGCGTAAACATGCTTTTGCTACCTTATAACCACTACTCAACTCACTTTTTCATATTCGTAATTTATTCTCTTCATGTATTCCATGTTTATGGTTCAGCTAATTTCATTCAGATCTCATGTTTCCAAGAAGAAAAGAAAAAGTTATCAAGTTAAAGATCAAAGGAACGCAAAAATGGTTATTTTAATCCTTAAAAGATGTTTTATTTACTATCAGCTGAATCAGTGTTATAAAAATCTCTTCTATAAATCAAAGAATTTAAAAGAGAATTTTGAAAAATATAATTGCTTCATTAATTGGAAATTAATTAAAACAAAGCAAAAGAGAAAAAAAGAAAAAAACAAGTGCCTGGTCAGAAAAATAGACATAGATAATAGGATAAATTTCCTGGTATACAAGATATGGGGTGCAAGTGGAAAACATGGGTGCAGAAATCAATCCAACAGTGCCTTCAAATTAGTAAGCCCAAATTATATTGACCAAAAAAAAAAACGTTGCATCTCCTAAAACCCTAGTTACTGTTACTCTCTCTTTTTCCATGTTTGTTTCACAAACGCAAAATCTGGATCCATTTCGTCTCAAATCACAATCTCACGATTCGTGTGTTTGCAGAAATGAGATACCAATGGCGTCTTCTTCACCACCTTCTCCGTTCTCGCCCCTGCATTCCCAATCACTCTCAGGTACTTCCCTCCTCCTCTTCAATTTCCCGTCGTTTCACCGTAAATTCCTCCTTCCCGTTAAACCCTAGTTTCCGTCGTTTTTCTTCCGAACCTGTTCTCGATCACTCCGATAATGACCACGTCCTCGTCGCCGACGTTTTCTCCAAACCTACGGATTCCGACGACGTGAAAAACCTCGTCGAATCGAATCGCATTTCGATTACTCACGACGCTGTCCTCGCGGTTCTGTTGAAGCTCGATTCCGACGTTGATGCGGCGCGGAGGTTCTTGCAATGGGTTTCGGAGAACTACCCCGAGAAGTTGAGCTCCAAGTGCTACAACTCGATGCTGCGCGTTTTGGGGACCAATGGTTTGGTTCACGAGTTTTGGGAGTTGGTCGATTTAATGAAGAAAAAAGGGTATGGGGTTTCCAAAGGTGTGAAGGAGAGAGCGCTGGAGTGTTTTCAGAAGGGTGGAATGAATGGTGACGTGGCGAAGTTGAAGGGTTTGTTTGATAACTGGAATGAGAAGAACTGTGCTATAGTGTGTAGGATTGTGAGGAACAATGTGTGGAGTGATGATGTTGAGAGGCAGATTAAGGACCTGAATGTTGGGTTCTCCGGAGATATGGTTAAGATTGTTTTGGAGGGATTGGCATCGGAGCCGGCTAAGGCGCTGATATTTTTCCGGTGGTTGGAGGAGTGTGGGATGTTTAAGCATAATGGGGGAACTTACAATGCAATGGCGAGGGTGTTGGGGAGGGAGGACTCAATTGATAGGTTTTGGAAGCTTGTTGGTGACTTGAGGAGTGCTGGGTTTGAGATGGAGGTTGAGACCTTTGCTAAGGTTTTGGGGAGGTTCTGTAAGAAGAGAATGGTAAAGGATGCTGTAGAGCTTTATGAGCTTGCTATGGCTGGCGCGAATAAGCCTTCGGTTGAGTGCTGTGTCTTTCTGTTGAGGAAGGTTGCTGCTGGGAAAGAGCTGGATATGGATTTGTTTTCGAGGGTTCTAAAGGTTTTTACCGGAAGTGGGAATGCGTTGACTGATTCTATGGCTGATGCTGTGCTGAAGTCTTTGACCAGCGTTGGTAGGACTGGAAAGTGGAACAAGGTTTTGAAAGAAATGGAAGATTGTGGGTTTGTTGCTGGTGGTAATTTACGGAGTAAAATTGCCTTTAGACTTAGTGCTGCCGGTAACATAGAACAAGCTCACGAGTTCGTGGATAGAGTTGAAGCATCTGGGTGTAATGCGAATCGCAAGACATGGGAATCTTTGATTGAGGGGCATTGTGTTGCCGGAAACATTGATAAAGCTTTTGATTCTTTTAAAGAGATGGTTGATAAAGAGGGGATCACTTCAGCAGGCTATACTTTTGATGTGTTAATGAATTCACTTTGCCAAATGAACAGGGCAATAGATGCATGTAAGATTCTTTGCCGACTAGTGAATGAAAAACAGCTAAAACCCTGGCATTCTACTTACAAGCTGTTGGTAACCAAGTTATTGGATCAGGGAGGATTTGCAGATGCTTTGCCTATTTTGGGACTAATGAGAAACCATGGATTTCCACCTTTTACTGATCCATTTATTGAACACCTGTCGAAGAGTGGAAGCTATGATGATGCGGTACTGTTTCTCAGGGCAATGACTTCAAAGAGGTTTCCGTCTACATCTGTGTTTCTTCGTATGCTTGAAGCCTTCTTCAAGCACGGAAGACATGAAGAAGCACATAATTTCCTTTCTAAATGTCCACGGTTCATTCGAAATGACGTAGATGTCTTGAATCTCCTTTATTCCATGAAGTCCAAAGAAGCTGCTTCTTCTGCTATCTTGGCGGCTTAAGTTTGCGGAATATACTCATGTTGTGTTCGGAAATTTTGGTGAGTGCTTTTTTCCCTCATTTAAATTATTGAAAAAAAAAGAGTGAATCATGCTCTGAATAAAGCCAAACAAACCAAAATTTTTGACATTTTATAATCCCATGCAACTTGTATTTCACATACAAAACGAAATTCTTTGTCTCCAACATTATTGATTGAATGACAGTAGTGGAGTGTAGTTCGATGCATCCTATTAACTGTTTTAACAATGTAGATATTGAGATGATGCTATATAAGCAACCATCTAGACATGAAAATTCTGGTTATTTCATAACAAATCTACTTTGCAATCCATAGTATTACAACTTGTTATTAATTAGAGGAGAGGACGGGCAAGAATATTTAGTCATGTGAAATCTTTTTATTTTCTTCTATTATAAATATTTATTAAGTGTATCGTTTAAAAATTATTATTAATGAATTTCTTCTAGTACAAAAGAGGTTTGTTAATGTGCAAAGCAATTGGAGTCCGTTTCTTTTTTCCAACCATAGCTGATTTGGTCCGAAGTGATGTTGTAAATTGACATGAAAATTTCAATTCATAAAATTGTGAAATGAGAGCTTTAATCTTCAATTCGAAAGTTATTTCTGATGTTACCCCTTCGATGACGAAACAAAGCAAGAACATCATCAGCTCCATAACTATTAACGGTCATAATTTATTTATGATTACGGAACACTACTTTAGATATTGATTTTGGATATTCTTGTCACATCGATAAAGTGCATACTGGTCCTCCTTTTAACGTTTCATATTGGGCCTAACAAATTTAGATCCATCCACCATATGTCAATTCCAACATGCCCCAGATTGTTATTGAAAATGACAAAAATTCTATCCTAGAATAACGAAAATAATCTTAAATAAAAAAGAGTGTAAATAAAAATTACTTATGGAGCCCGAAAATATTCTGAATTTGGATTTCCTGAATATTTTTAAATTTTGGAAATTTTTATCCAGGATGATTTTCAATTTTGTGTTTTGGATTTTTTTGTCCAGAATGTTTTATATTTTTTAATTATATTTATTATTCTGAATTTTTCAAATTTGGGTTAAGAATAATTTTGGAAATTTCAAAAAATATAAGATGCCAAATTAAAATTGATATGGTCCAGGAAGAAATTGCCCAAATGTGGTGGATTTATTTCATATAAAGGCACATTCTGGACGAAGAAGCAACCATTTAACCATTTTCTTTTTGCCCATACACTAATAGTAAGGCTATATGTAAAAAGCCTTATAATTGATGCAAGGAAGTACAAGCAAACTGTATATATTGAAAAAAAAAAAAGATTTTTTATAATTTAATCTGGAAAATAAATTAAAACCACTCTATTTGATTCAAAATTTGAATAAATTACCAATCATGATGTTTCAATATGTAATGAATTTAAAAATAAATATACATAATAAATTTTTAATTAAATAATATAAAAAAATATTGAAATAATAGTACTAAAGATTGTAATGTGATTATATAAAAAAAATATGTATTGTGAATGTATTATTATCCAATGAAAAACTAACAATACAATAGTAGCAAGTTAAAAATGGATACGAGATTCTACGACGAAGTAGAAAGGTGAAAGAATGAAGATAGCTTAAATATTACACACTTAACTTTCTTGGTGGCTAAAGTGACATGAATGCCTTGGATAATCGTTCTATTTTCTGAATGCTTCTCACGGTTCACGTAATAATCATTCTTTGAACTATTCAATTTTAGTTTATGGGTGGTGTTTACAAGAACCGTTTTTCACTTGAATGTAAGATAAATTTAGGATATTATTAATTCTAAAACAAAGCAAAAGAACATTTTTCTCCATCCATATATTTTCTGTTTTATATTTTAAAGTTACTTTTTTATCACAGTTTTATCTTTAAAAAACTTTTTATGAATTGAAAGAGAAATGAGTATATAAATTATTTTATCTCGACCTTATATAAGACTATATTAATACCGAAACCTGGAACATTTTGATAGAAAAAAAGAAAAAAAAAATATGAACAAGCTATTGCCAACTAAGAGACGTGTGTGTTTATTTGTGTCTTTTCCCAACAACGGACCACCCTGTTCCTTGTAGTTCCAAAATCAATGACCTAAACTATGTTCCAACTTATAACCACAACTGCATTCTTCCTTTCTTTCAAAGCAAAGTAACACTCTTTCCCTTTTCATGCTACCCAACACTTCCACCACAAAAATTGAACCAACGTTTACAATGCCACTCCTTTATCATTTTTTTAACTTTCTTCCAACGTTGCCCCAGAAGCCTTGTTCTCAAGAAAAAAAGGCATAATTCGGTTGGCCATTGTACCCTTCACCAATAAAAACAATGAAACAATAACCAAACAAACAGAATGATAATAACTTGTCTGGAAAGAAGTTCCTCAATTTGTCAAACGCCAATCAAAATTTGATTTACTTGCCATCATATTGATAAAGACTTTTCCTATAGTTTTCAACATGTTATTTAAGTTCAAACTTTGTTGCATCCCTTATGAAAACTTTCTGTAATGTATCATTATGGTGTATGTAACTGAGTCTGGGCAATGAAAATGTTGGGTTTTGTTCTCGTAAAGGAGGTCACAACAGTGCTGCTTAAGACACGGAGGTCATTTTGGTTCCTCTCTGTATCAAATACTTGAAGGAATTGAGAGAGAAAGAAAGGGGTGTGTGGGGGGGACCAAAGCATGCATATGCTTTTTGTTGCTCTATACATGCATGCTTTGAGACTGCTAAAGTAACTGTCATGGGGAGGGAAGGAATTTTTGAAATTGGCTTTTATTTTCGTTTTGTCTTTGCAACAAGCATGCGTCTGGTCTTTTTCTACTCTTTGAATGCCATTTGGCTATCCATTTTTGTTTCATTCATTACAACATATTCCATGAGGTTTTGCTCTTTGCCTTGTAACACTATATTCTTTTCTACATACTAGGTAACTCAATAGTCAATTAAAGTACACAAATTTAGGTGAAATCCTTAATGTCTGTAATTGAGTATGTTCTTTTGTGCCTTAAATCACAAAATCTGATTGCACACTCATCATTAGCTTAATAATATATGCACCTAGATTTCAGTTTAGAACTTTGTCACATCCTCTGAAAATTAGGTGGTTCTTATTGTGTTTTGAGAAGCATATAGAAAATGATACTCCAAGTAACATATTCTTCATTTGCTCGAAAATACCTCATTCTTCTGGATTGTTTGGCTAAACATAATATCATTTTCATTTCTCAATCCGTGACAGCATTGCCAGCCTGATAGGCAAAGGGGTTGAATGAGACTTATCAACAAACAAAACGTGATGACTGAAGAGTTGAATGTGACCCTAGAAGCAGCACAATGCTGTCTTATTACATTATATTTACTTTTATATTCATTTTGTTCCACAAAATTATTTGCCTCGGCATCAAGTGCTTCTTTGAAGGTATTTTCCTAGTGGAAGTGTTTCTTGGAGCTTTGTGCAGTTGCATCTTTAGTCCTTTGGGAAGACTTACGGAACCTACAGATAAGAAACAAAAAACAAGCTATATTCTTACAGATAATGTGACAAAAAAATGCCATCATCTCGTGATGATTAGTAGCTATTGCTTCCCTCAAATCTTATGCACATCAGTTCAAAGCCAAGATGGGACCAAAACTGTGAAGAAACAATATGTGCATCATAAATTAAACTGAACAAATGATATTAATATCTGTTAGGCTCAATTTCAGCTAAAGGTTAACTAATCACTTATCAGTGACCCCTTTTAGATTTGGTTCACTTCATGGTGCATTGGCATTTCAACATTTGACATTACTACTGATAATTGATGGTTTATGTTGCCAAAAACAAAAATTTGTAACGTACATTATGAATGACATAATGGCAGTGTATGTTACATACATGTGACTCAAAATGGCAGTACATACATGTGACTCAAGGTTGGCTAGGTTAGCTAGTTAAGTGTCTTCTTGCAATAACTGAAACTTATATTCAATTTTTAATTGGATTTGGAGAAGGGAATTAATTACCTTGCTTTATGTCACTCGTGCTTCTAGATTTAAGATTACATAGCCACTAACAATATCTGTGTAGTGCTGCGAAATGGAGTTCATATAATAATTCTAATCATGTGTCTATTCAAACCTTGTCGCTTGAGATCATATGTTTTGAGATTTCTTTGTTGGTGGAAAGCACTTTAAATGCCCCATATACATATAACGGCTTCTTGTAGAACTGCTTTACTACAATACAATATGATTCTATAGGCAATGAATATGTGTCTTTTGACACTTTTTCACAATAGTATAGTGTTTCTTTGTAAAAACTAAGGCCACAAATGTTCTGGTTTTATTTTGATTTCTTGTAGGAACTTGAGTTTATCAGTCTCATTTGGAGTAGTATGGGATCTTTGGTGTAGTATTTAATTGTGTGGTTCTCTTCTCTAGTAGCTTTGGTAATAGCTAGCTCTGGAGAAGAGTTATCCAAATGTTTGGGTAGTTCCATAAGTATTTTTATAACAATCTAAAATTTTTATGCTGATGAATTTTTGGAGGCAATATTTTGCTTTAATTTACAAAGGAGAAAGAAAGAAAAAGGTGAAGTTGGACAAGGGAGAGAAAAATGATTGTTTGGATGTGGTAAGAAGTGAAATAGGAATAATGCAAAGAAGCAAAGAGTGAATTATTGTGGGAGGAGTGCACAGGTATAAAGTGGGGTGATCAGTTTTTGGAATCTTTTCAAGATGTTAAAACATCATTCTCACAAAGTAAGAAGAAAATGGGACACTTTGTAGAGGGTGGAAAAAGCAAAAGTAGGAAAAGAGGACAAGGTGTTCCCTCTATCAACCTTCCCCTAACAAGGTTAGCTCCATCACTGTCTTTCATATTGTGGACATATGAATCACTTTTACTTTCCTGTCAAAGACTCCCTTTGTCACACTTGCCCTGCACCCCAATCACAAAATAATGGCAAATTTTCTGTTTCTACTTCTCTCCTTTCTTCCCTCCCCAGTTACTCAATTAATCAAGACTGATGATATATTTACAACATACACCAAATTATAACTGGAAAGAAAATTATTATTTTTTCGTAAATCAAAATTGTAAACTGGTGCATTTCAATTTAGAGTTGTTAAAAGTAACATTTTTCATTAATCAATACTTCCGATGGTACAATCATCTTTAACAATTAACAAGGACTCAATGGGCATGTACTCTATTTACCCATTATATTAGGTTGTACAACAATGAGCCATCTATTATATACTGTGACAGTACAAAAGTTAATCCAAAATTCCCACTTGTTACTGCAACAACAGTAGGTTGTACATCCTGATTGAGCAAAAATTCAATGAAACTTATTTAATCTTATACAAATCATTTATGCATTCAACACACTGAGTTTAAACTTAATTAGTTTTGATCTCTACATAAACCACAAAATCTATACATATAGTTTTTAATCTCTTTTTTAATTCTTAGACATCCTAATGATCTTGATACAAGGATATTGAGAAATGTGGTTGACTTTTGTTTCTGGCATTAGTGTATCAAATAATGTAGCCACCTTCAATGGCAACATAGAAAAGGGAGATAAATTAGTTGGAAAAATAAAATAAGTGTAAATTATTCAGAGGCTCTCAAATGCCCTTGAATAGGGTCATAGATAGCAGTATATCACCTTATAAAAAAGTTTTCATTCAAGCCTTAAAGCAGCTCAAGTTCAATAATGGTAGCTGAAGAAATGATGCCCATGTGCTGCACAAAGCTTTTTGCCTTCTAATTTATCTCCATGAATTGCTTTTATCTATACACATTATCTAAAAATATATTTTAATAAGCTTAGAATTTTATATTTTACACCAGTCATAAACACACTTTAAAAAGATTCACAAATACTGCAACTATTGATAACTTAATTTTAAGCAACTATAGAAAAATTGTCAATCATGATTGCAATCATTTTGTTTCCAAAAGTTCATCAATACAGTTATGTGGTTATGCAGAATGGACAAATACCCATCAACATGTTTTGGAAGACAAATCTCTGAATACAGTTGCTTACTATGTTTTCTAATATTCAAGAGACTACTCTGTATAAGCTTTTAAAATTAAAGTTGATTTGAACAAAACTTTCTGGGACATTATTGCATTTTATCTTCTCTATTCACTCCTTTTCTAGGTAACTTCAACATTTTTTTAACATAGTTTAGCCTCCTCAATTTTAGTTTAGAGATCATAAGTGTAAAATTTAAACTCACTAGTATTTTACACACTAAAAAAATGTTAAACTACCATTAGACTTAATTGGAAACTTATTGTTATGAGCTTTTTTATTTAGGTTGAGGAAGTTTAGGTAGTATAATAGAAAAGGTCAAATAAATAATTTTAAAAAGAATGAAAGTAATGTAATTATCCAAACTTTCAATTATATACACTAATATGCAGGAAGTCTCATTGCTGACAGAATACTCTAAAATGGACATTGTGAAATGATGTCATTAGGTATAAATTGGTAGCATCTTTAGTTGATAAGGAAGTGGTCCATTTCCATGATGGAAACAGCATCAACACAATGGAGAATAAGCAGCAGCAAAGAAGATTATGGAAAAGAGAAAGTTGGGGAAGCAATTGAAGAAGGAAAAAGAGGAATTTGTACTAGATGGTGGTGTGATGCAAGTACCTCCAATGAGAGGAGTTTAAAGACTCTCAAACTGGTTTTTGAAACTAGGACTAATCAGATAGGGTCCAATAAATCTTAAACTTTACCTTGGATGTTTTCTGTTGTCTTCTCACTCAACAACACTGTCAAATTACCATCATGTGAGTGAGAGTACCTTAAGTTTTTCAAAAGGATGCAAGAGGAACTTGATGCCAATACACCATTCTTTTAAATCCTCAAACTAAATGCTATGTAAAATAACCAAAAGTAAAGTTATCTTCACTATTTGATTCCATTTTTCAATGCCTCAGATGAAATTTTCTTTCAATAACTATACTATTAGCATTAGTGCAGAGTATAAACTCACTATGTCAGTGATTCATTTATTTCAGGAAACTTATTGATCATAAAGAGAAAAGATAAATATATCAACTCTTACCTTCTATATAGATGCATGCACAAAAGGTTCATTTCATTTTTAGACTTAGAAAGAAAGAGAAGTACAGTTTCATGTCAGATTAACTGTTGAAATTTATTAACAATTTTTAATTTAGAATTTTGACAGCATTTATATAACATAATAGGTTGGCATTGAGTTTTCATGTGTCTAAAATTTATAGGTACTTCTCTTGTAGCTAAACCTGCATCAGTGCACTGGATTGTACTGAGTCTGCTAAGGATCTTTGCTATTCAAGGGTACCATGATAAAGGGTTGGAACCTTTATGGCCTAATTTTTATACAAATAGTAACAAAATTGTGTGGTTGAGTGCATGCATGGTTCCAAATCAAGAGTGATTCTTCTGTTACAAAAATTTAAGGTAAAGATGATGCTCCATTCAAGTTAAGGAAATTTTCTGAATTTAAAGCACACTTACCAATGACCACTGCACTTACCTCACATGATACAAGTAGGGACAAGACAAAAGAAAATGGTCTAGGCACTGCACATTCTCATTAACCTTTCTCAAAAATAGAAGAGAAAACCTTGAATGAATTTATTTTAAACATAAACAAGAATAGAATAATTTTTTTTTTTTTTTTATAAT